>OFMG01000844.1_pt1 | contig 32611 bp, 37 predicted proteins | sample 1541751 | NCBI WGS metagenome assembly OFMG01 (sample SAMN04209232, study PRJEB22552) | human gut metagenome | biome: gut; material: feces | host: Homo sapiens | place: USA: Oklahoma
AACTATCTGCCACCAGTTCCAATCCTGCCAGTTTCTGAAGTTCTTTCGTGCTATCGAAGCGCGTGATATCACCAACTTCTGCTATGAAACCAGCTACTGTTGTTATTCCTATCCATTGTTTATGGAAGCCTTACAGAAAAAATCACATTTGGAATATCTTTTAGATATTCTGGTGTTTGGAGAAATAGAGGAAAAAGCATTGCTTGTGATGGAATACGGGAAGGAGGTGGCGTTGCTTGAACAACGAATTTCAGAATTTATCTGCCGAGAAGCAGAAACAGGCATTGGAAGCAGCCAGTGATATGGAAAAGCCGTGTTCTCCGGCAGAAGTAAGAGATCGCTTAGACCGAACAGAAAATGGCGGCGTGAAGAACAGCATTAAAAACTGCCTTACGGTATTCCGTCTGGATGAAGTTCTTTATAAAAGTATCCGTTACAATCTGTTTACGGAAAAAATAGAGATTGTGAGGCAGTTATGGTGGCATAAGAGAAGTCCCGTACTGAATGAAACGGATGTAAATTATTTGATGCTTTATCTGGAAGAAACCTATGGTCTGAGTGTGGAAACGAAAATAGCAAGGGCAATATCAATCATTGCAGATAAAAATAAGTACCATCCGATTCAGGAAAAACTGAAAAGTCTGGTGTGGGATGGTGAGAAGCGCATTGAAAATGCCCTTCCCCACTTTCTTGGAGTGGAGAAAAACGAATATACCTGTGCAGCCATGCAGTTGTTTATGCTGGGAGCCATCCACCGAGCATTTCAGCCTGGATGCAAATTTGAAATGATGCTTTGCCTTGTGGGAGGACAAGGTGTCGGTAAGTCCACGTTCTTTCGTTTTCTTGCAATAAAAGACGAATGGTTCACGGATGATCTGAAGAAGTTGGATGATGATAATGTGTTCCGTAAAATGCAAGGGCATTGGATTGTGGAAATGTCGGAGATGATTGCTACAGCCAATGCAAAAAGCATTGAGGATATTAAATCGTTCCTAAGTCGCCAGAAGGAAACCTATAAAGTTTCCTATGATAAGCAACCGGATGATAGGCTTCGACAATGTGTGTTCGGTGGCACTTCCAATACGTTGGATTTTCTGCCACTTGACCGTACCGGAAATCGTAGGTTTCTTCCGATTATGGTTTATCCAGAAAGGTCGGAGGTACACATTATGGCGGATCAGAAGGCTTCCAGAGCCTATATCGAGCAGATGTGGGCGGAAGCCATGGTAATCTACCGAAGCAAAAAATATCAGCTCGCCCTTTCCAAAGAAATGGAACAGTATCTGAAAGAATTTCAGAAGCAGTTTATGCCGGAAGATACCAAGGCTGGCATGATTCAGGGATTTTTGGATAGCTACAAGGGAAATATGGTTTGTTCCAAGATGCTTTATAAGGAAGCATTGAATCATCCGTTTGATGAGCCGAAACAATGGGAAATCCGTGAAATCAACGATATTATGAACAATTCCATTGTGGGCTGGAAGCAGTTTACGAACCCAAGGCATTTTGCCGGATATGGCAGGCAGAAAGGCTGGGAGCGTGACAACGAGCCTGTGGCAACCGGAACGAAGCCTTTGGATGGTTTTGTGGAACTGACGGAGGAAGAAGCCAAACAGATGGAGCTGCCCTTTGGAAATGCAGGGTCAATTGTTGGTTAAAATGCTATCTGGTTGTTGATTTGGTTGTCTGAAAAATCCTTATTTTCCAAGGGATTTTCTACTCTGACAACCAAAACAACCCATAATTATAAAAAGAATAGAATTAAAGTAGTAGAGCTTTGTATCGGGATTTGACAGTTTATTAAGGTCGGTTGTCGAACTTCGTTGTCATTTCCACTTGCAAGGCTCTTTTTATGGAGGTAAGCGAAAATGAATGTACGAAATGAAGTGAAATCATATCTTGTGTGCGAGGGAGTAACCATGCAGGATGTGTTGGAAAAAATTGGAACAGCAGTATGGATGGAGCAGAAGTATTTCAAACCTGTCGGGAAAGCTCCAGCGAGAAACGCTGCGCTATAAGGAAGCCGTGGAACTGGCAGATGTGCTGGGCTATGAGATTGTATGGAAAAAGAAGGGGTAAGTGCCTATGGTGAAAGAACAGAATCAGAATGTAGATAAGTATGATATTCCTGTCTGGAGAAAATACACTCTGAGCGTGCAGGAAGCGGCAAAATATTTTCACATCGGAGATAAAAAGCTGCGAAAGCTGATTGATGAGAATCCCGATGCAGAGTTCATTCTCTGGAATGGTTCAAGACCTCAGATCAAGCGCAGAGTGTTTGAACAGTTTGTAGACGAAAAATTATCTGCCATATAAAAACAGCAAATACACGATAGATTCGGAGTCAAGTTTATGATATTATAGGTATATCATAGCTTGGCTCTTTTCTATGACAGTTAGGTTGATAGAAAGGAGAACTGAATGTCAGAAGTAAGACGAGACAATAAAGGTCGCAAGTTATTTAATGGAGAGAGCCAGCGCAAAGACGGGAAATATGAATATAAGTATCATGATGCATGGGGCAAGAGAAAAACGGTGTACAGTTGGAAGCTCACACCGACTGACCGAGTTCCGGCAGGAAAACGTGATGATATTTCCCTGCGAGAAAAGATTAAGCAGATTCAAAAGGACTTGAACAGCAATATCACACCGGATGGCGGTAATTTCACGGTTCTGGAACTGGTGGAAAAGTATATTTCACAGAAAACCGGTGTCCGTCATAACACAAGGTCGAATTACAATTTTGTGGTCAATGTGATTAAGAAAGAAGCCTTTGGGCAGAAGCGCATTGACAAGATCAAGGTGTCCGATGCCAAAGAATGGCTGATTAAAATGCAGCAGATTGATGGGCGAGGTTACAGTTCCATTCACACAATCCGTGGTGTGGTAAGACCTGCCTTTCAGATGGCGGTGGATGATGATTTGTTGGTAAAAAATCCATTTGAGTTTCAGCTGAACACCGTTGTTGTGAATGATAGTGTTACAAGAGAAGCTATCACACGACAGCAGGAAAGAGATTTCTTGGAGTTCGTGAAGAACGACCAGCATTTCTGCAAGTACTATGGCGGTATCTATATTCTGTTTAAGACAGGGTTTCGTATTTCGGAGTTTGTAGGGCTGACGAAGAAGAATCTTGATTTTGAGAATAATAGAATCATCGTGGATCATCAGCTTCAGAGAACCAGAGATATGAAATATATTATTGAAGATACCAAGACAGAAAGCGGTGAATGTATGGTGCCGATGACACCGGAAGTAAAGGAAGCTTTTCAGCGTATCCTTGCCAATAGGAAGAATCCAAAGATTGAGCCTATGGTAGATGGGTACAGCAGTTTCCTGTTTCTGGACAAGAACGGCAGACCGATGGTGGCACTTCATTGGGAGAAATATTTTCAGCATATCCGTGAGAAGTACAACAAGATTTACAGAATCCAGATGCCAAAAGTAACTCCTCATGTTTGCAGACACACCTTCTGTTCCAATATGGCGAAGTCCGGAATGAATCCGAAGACGCTTCAATATATTATGGGCCATAGTGACATCAGTGTAACGTTGAATGTTTACACGCATCTGAATTACGATGATGCAGAGGAAGAAATGCAGAAAGTAGTAGGTACAGCTTCTAAGAAATCGACAACGCACCATAAAAGGTGCGTGTCGTAAATCTTTTGAATTTACGACAGAATTTACGACAAATGATGGCGAAAACAAGCCAAAATAAGCGTAGTTATACCAAGTTATGGTTGTGATGCCTCTGTCGTAGAAATGCCGAAAAGTGGCGTAAAATCAAGGGAAATCAGCATTTTCAAGGAGTTTTAGATATATGATAAAAGTATTATTCATCTGCCACGGCAGGGTGAACGGACTACCGAATGTGTAGTGAAAAGTCGCGCAGAACCGGGCATAGTACGGCAGTCATAGTGCCACGGAACTACCGAAAGACTACTTCTCAGGCGAGTTAAAGTGGATTGTGTAACAGTAATCGTTAAGAGAGTATATATAGAAGTGAACCCCTTGGGGAAATCGTTAAAAGGGTTCTACGGGGAGACTACTACAGATGAGAGTTAAATGAATATTTGAGAGAGAACGTCCTGCAGGTGTGGGACGTTTTTATATGCAGATATATAGACTTTGCTGCGGTAAAGTGATATAATAAATTATCTTATTTGTGTTAGAACTAACAAGCCTTGCGAATAGGAGTGGCAAAAATATGATTAAAAACAATATAGAAGTAGATGTAAAAGTAAAGTGCATAGAGAACGGAGTGACCCAGGCGCAGCTTGCAGAAACGATAGGAACAACAGGTCAGTATGTGAATCGTATTATAAAAAAGAAAGACGGCGTTGTGAATAAGACCTTCGTGCAGATGATTGAGGCTCTTGGATATGATATTGAACTTACCTATGTGAAGCGTGAAGGTTAAATAAGGAGGTCACCCATGCCTTTTGAAATAGTAAGAAATGATATTGTAAATATGCAAGTGGATGCGGTGGTAAACACTGCAAATCCGAACCCGGTCATCGGCTCCGGCGTTGACAGCGGAATACATAAAAAAGCTGGACATGAGTTACTTGCAGCAAGACAGAAAATTGGCTGCATTGAGTTCGGTGATGCGGTTATCACTCTCGGATTTGGATTGGATGCTAAGTATGTTATTCATACAGTAGGTCCTATTTGGGAGGATGGTAATCACGGAGAGGAGCAAATTCTATCTTCGTGTTATAGGAAGTCCTTGGCTTTGGCGAAAGAGCATGAGTGCGAGTCTATCGCATTTCCTTTGATAGCCACAGGTAATTATGGCTTTCCGAAGCCTCTTGCTCTGCAAATTGCTGTCCGTGAAATCAGCACTTTTCTTTTGGAAAATGAAATGCAGATTTACCTGGTTGTGTTTGGTAAAGAAGCCTTTGCTCTCTCGGAAAAACTGTTCAAATCCGTCAGTAGCTACATTGACGAAAATTATATCCGCAGCAAAACGCTTGATGAATATGGAACGGAGAGCGTATATGGTTCTCGTCTTGAAACAAGGCGAATTAGAGAACGGCTGAAACAAAGCAATCGAATCTATGAGGATATTTGTCCATCACAGGCATTGGAAGAATGTCTTGAGATGTCAGTAGGGGCAGCAGTTCCGATGGACTCTGATGATTGGGGACAGTTGCTGAAAGATCTGGATGCAGGCTTTTCTGAAACGCTCCTGAAGCTTATCGACCGAACCGGAAAGAAAGACTCCGAAATCTATAAAAAAGCCAATGTGGATAGAAAGCTGTTCTCGAAAATACGAAATAATATGGACTACAAGCCATCCAAGACAACTGCACTGGCCTTTGCCTTTGCATTGGAATTGGATATTAATGAAACAAAGGATTTTATAGGTAGAGCAGGGTTTGCTCTCTCCCACAGCAGTAAGTTTGATGTAATTGTGGAGTATTTCCTGGTAAAAAGAAACTACAATGTATTTGAATTGAATGAGGTTCTGTTTGCTTTTGACCAACCGCTTATCGGCGCATAAAAATGTCGCATACCATGCGACCATTCATTCTCCTGTTTTTCTTATAATGAAATCACAATAAAACACAGGAGGATTTCAAAAATGACAGAACTTGTATTTATTTTAGACCGCAGTGGTTCCATGTCGGGACTGGAAAAAGACACTATCGGAGGGTTTAACTCCATGTTGGAAAAGCAGCGTAAGGAGTCGGGTGATGCCGTAGTATCCACAGTGCTGTTTGACAACGAAACAGAGGTTATTCATGATCGTGTTGCCATTGCAGACGTACCGAACCTTACTGATAAGGAATACTTTGTGCGTGGCTGCACAGCACTTTTAGATGCTGTTGGTGGTGCAATCCACCATATCGGGAATGTTCACAAATATGCCCGCAAAGAAGATGTGCCTGAAAAAACTCTCTTTATTATTACAACGGATGGTATGGAAAATGCTAGCCATCGTTACACCTACGATAAGGTGCGCCATATGATTGAGCGTCAGAAGGAGCGTTACGGTTGGGAGTTCATTTTCCTCGGTGCAAACATCGATGCGGCAGCAGAAGCCAGAAGATTCGGTATCGATGAATCTATGGCTGCAAACTATCATTGTGATGAGGTTGGAACTGCACTCAACTATGAGGTGATCAGCGAGGCAATTACTAGTGTAAGAGCGTGTGCAGCACCGCTTAGTGCTGACTGGAAAAAGAAGATTGATGCGGATTATAAGAAAAGAGGTGGCAAGAGATGATTGGAGCAATCTTAGGTGATATTATAGGTAGTCCTTATGAGTTTGACCGCGGTAACAAGAGTAAAGATTTCCCTTTGTTCTCTCGAAAATCCACCTATACGGATGATACCGTCATGACTTTGGCTGTTGGTCTGACTTTTCTTGATGCACAGCCGAGTGCTTCAGATGATTGGATATTGCGAATCCTTGCGAACCGTATGCGTCAGTTCGGGAAAATGTATCCGAATGCCGGGTACGGAGGAATGTTCCACCAATGGCTCCGTAATCCTGAGTGTCAGGCTTATAATAGTTTTGGTAATGGTTCCGCAATGCGTGTTTCTTCGGTTGCATGGTTATATAACGATATCGATGCTGTCCGACACGCAGCAAAACTTTCAGCCGAAGTTACCCACAATCATCCGGAAGGAATTAAGGGTGCTGAAGCAACCGCCAGTGCTATTTTTCTGGCAAGGACAGGACACAGTAAAGCGGAAATCAAGGAATATATTAAACACGAATTTGGTTATGAGTTAAATCGTACTTGCGATGAAATTAGACCGAATTATTATCATACAGAAACCTGTATGGAAACAGTGCCAGAGGCCATTACGGCTTTCTTGGAAGGGAACAGTTTTGAGGATGTTATCCGTACTGCTGTATCCCTTGGAGGTGATTCTGATACTCTGACAGCTATTGCGGGCAGCATTGCAGAAGGATTCTATGGTGTTCCTGCCGAACTGAAGGAAGAATGCTATAAGCGTCTGCCAGATCAGTTGCTTAAGGCTTTGAAAATGTTTGAGGAGTATCTCGCCCAAAATACTGCTATGAATTAAAGGGAATTGTAAATAGCAGAGAAAGGCTTGGTCATATAAGATGAGCAAGGAAAATGTGGATATAAAATATGAATTGATACCTTATGAGGGTTTTGTTGGTTCAAAAGAGTTTGATTTTGATAAAGCTATTTATGATTTAAATAGTCAGATTGAATTATTATCAAGCCAGGCAGATAACTTGGATTATGTTGTCGCAATTGCAAGTGGCATTGCTTGTGGCTTGTTGGATATTCTTTGGGTTGGAGAGTTTGATCTGGCAAAGGGGCGCAGTGTTGCCAGTGATAAAGTAGATGCCTTTGTAAAAAAGACAGCAGAAACGTTAGAGGGCGAGAAATTCGATGATGTAAAATCCGCAGTGAAAGCGCTGGAGAAACGATTCCCAATTCCAAGTGACGGAAACACGCCTGATTTTGGTGGAGGTCTGCAACATCACCTGAGAGATTTTGCTCATCACCCAACAATTGTGGGTTTAGCATTTTCTTTGCTGTCACAGTTTACGGAGAAATCATATGGAACAGATGTTAACGGTATATTCCTTGTTGTCGATGTACCGGAAAAGAGCAAACCTTTCATTGGAAAGGATGTACCACAGAAGATTTTAATGGGAACTATAACCTGGTTCTTCCATCTTGTAAGTGATGTGGCCGGGTCTAGTAGCACGGCGGGGGTCACTGGTGGTACAGGAATTCCAGGACCAATCCTTGCTTTGGCAAAGGAGATTTCTGCAATACCGTTTTTTAAGGATATAAAGGTCGATGATGATATGTCCTTGTCTCTATTCCTTTCAAAGTTGTTTAATGGTACGCTAATGATGCAGCGCGATGAAAATGGACAAATTATCAAGGAATCTGTTATTAAATTTGATTTGCGCGGTGAACTTGGCGTTGCTGTGGAACTGTGTAAACAGGCTGTTCCGGTAATTGCTAACGAGTGCATTGTACGTGCATTTTATTTTATAAGGCGCCTTGCAATGGCAATGAAAGAAAATCATATTAGTTGCCTTGCAGACATGAAAAAGATTGACTGGAATTCTGTTAAGCCGGCAAACAACCCGACAATTGCGCGTATGCTGACTATTTCGACGGGAGTATTTACAGCACTTGATATTGGTGAGGCAATCGCAACACAAAAATATTGGATATCCATTAATTATGTTGGCGTAGGAAGATTTGCAGTTGCTATCGGTTCTGATGTGAGCTGGGGACTTAAGGCTCGAAATGTTAAAAAGGTTCGAGATGTGTATGAGAACATAAAGCAGCAGACTTTCAGAAAGGCCGATGCAGATATCTATAAGAGAATAGGAGAAGACATGGATATACAGATGGATAAACTCGGTCTTTCGTTGGAGCAGACAGAGATACTTTATAATCTTGAATATTACAAAACACTCAATGATATAGAGCGTACCAACATTCCTATAACGGGAGAAGGTATTAAGGAACTGAAAACAGCATGGCTTCAGGAATGGTCAAAGTTTATTTCTGATGGTTTTGAGAGCTTTACACAGGTTTCTGGAGCAGAAATGCATTGGTACAGTATGGACGAATTGCAGCAGTGCATTGCCAACCAAAACCCTAATGAACCTTGGTATCGATTGATCCTGCTGGAGGCTATGATGTTTGAACCGTATTATCCTCTTGGAATGGAGAAGGATAAGAAAGGCAATGATGTACCTTCTAAAAGGTACAAGCATCTGAACAACCCGATTAACGGATTCAAAAAAGGTGAAGGTGACCGTTTCTTAAACGAGCAATTCACGGGCAAGTATTGTGAACAAGGATATGTGAAACGACTGCGTAAGTCTTATGACAAACGAATGAATGAACTTAATGAGGTTCTTAAAACGGTGATTACATCACTGTCAATCACTGCGGTTATCGCAATAGTTACTGTTGCAACTGCGGGTGCCTTTGCCGGACCGATTGCTGTAGCATTGGTAGGTTCAAATTTTGCAGGACTTAGTGGCGCAGCATTAACCAGTGCCTGCCTTGCGTATCTCGGTGGAGGTGCTATAGCTGCAGGCGGTGCCGGAATGCTTGGCGGAACAATTGCTATCGTTGGCGGCGGGGCAGCACTTGGAATAGGTGTTGGTGCCGGAGTTGGTGGTGCTGTTGCTTCAGCTGGACTTCTGGGCAAGAAAAATACAATTATGCAGTCGGCAAAATTGCTTACTTCTGTAAGAGAAATTTTCCTCAATGACGAACATGATGTTGAGTTTTCTAATAGTGTGTATGAACAATATCTTCAGAATATTGCAGAAATTGAAAAAGGGCTCATTGACCTTAGATTGGAGAAGGATGTAGCAAAGGGCAAAGAGAGAAAAGCCATTGCTGAAACTATAAAAAAGGCAGAAGAATCTGTGGAAGCAATGAAGGTTGCTCGAAAGAGTATGCTAAAATACAACAGTTCTTTTGCTGAAGGGTTACAAGTGCGCCAGTGATTTTAGGTTAAGGAATCATATTTGATAAATGACAGAAACCGAGGTGAGAGCATGGCTAAAAAGAATAAAGGTTGGGATTATCTTAACTCTGATGATGTAAATAGTATGTCTGACGGCAGTAAAGATGATTGGGGTTACACAGATTCTGATGGAAGTGGCTCTTTTCACGGTGGTGATGGTAGCTGGGGTTACAAAAATTCAGACGGAAGTGGCTCATATCATGGTTCGGACGGAAGTTGGGGTTACAAAAACGCTGATGGAAGCGGTTCATTTCATGATGCTGATGGTAGCTGGGGTTACCGGAATTCAGATGGAAGTGTTTCGTATCACGGTGCCGATGGAAGTTGGGGTTATAAAAATGCTGATGGAAGTGGTTCTTTTTATGGGGGATCTGGCAGTAGTGATTTCGAATACGATGATGATAACGAAGAAGATGATGAGTCGGGCGGCGGCAGTTTAGGAGAAGCACTCGGTACTATACTTGGGGCAGGATTGGCTGGAGTTATGGCGGCTGGTGCCAAAGCAGCGGCCGAAGAACGAGAAAGAGAAGCGCAGCGCGAGGCAGAACGGCGAGAGCAGGCACGTATCAACAGTGGAAAAAGGCGTGCTTGGAGAAAGAAACATAGAAAAGGTATTGCCATCACAATCTTAATTTCTATTATCGTTGTGCTTTCACTGATAGGATATTATGAAATCCAAAAACTGATTCCGATGGGATATTCGAGTGAATCTTTAGAAGGGCTTAAATACACGGAAGCAGTTCAGCGGTTGAAGGAATCCGGTTTTTCAAATGTACATGCTAAAGAAATATCGGATTTAACTATATCTAGAGATGACGAAGAAAATCTTGTCACAGAAGTGAAGCTTATGTTTGGTGATTCCTTTGATGAAGATACAAAATATCCATCAAATTTATGGATTACGGTTGTGTATCATACCGTGGAATTATATGCTCCTCCGCTGACATCCAAAGAAGCTAAAGGCATGAATTACCTTGATGTTATAGATGAATTTGAAAATGCCGGATTTGTCAATGTTACCACAGTTGTGCAATATGACATTGTTACAGGGTGGCTGACAGATGATGGAGAGGTAAAGTCAGTAACCATCAATGGAGAGAAAAAATTTGATTCTTATGATGAGTACCGATTGGATGCTGAAGTTGTTGTTACATATCATACATTGAAAAAGAACAAGCCTAAATAAATTCAGGCTGTCCTTGGGAGAAAAACATATGAAAATAGAAATGGGCGAATCACTCTTTTATTCGTGGCTACGTCATGTGAAAGAGTGTCAAATAGTACAAACTAACTGGAAGGTATCTTCACAGTGGCAATTATCTGATGCGGAAGCACTTGAACATTTGATGGCGCAGGTTGATAAGCATTACTCGGAAAAATATGGCTATGCCATTTTCAAACAGAACACTTCCCTATTTCAGTTGCTACAACAGGGGGAGTGTGATGTTCTGGGAATATCTATTCAGCCGGATGAAACTACATATTATGCTGTGGATGTTGCTTTCCATGAAGCGGGACTGAACTATGGAAATCGTGACACTACAGTTATGAAGGTTCTTGAAAAATGTGCAAGAACCGCATTTTGCATGCACGGGTATTTATCTACGAAGGAAGCTGAGATTATTTTTGCATCACCTAAAATCAATCCAGCGGTGCTTTCAGATTTGATTCCTTGTGTGAAGGAAATGAATACTCTCTTTGCTGATAAAGGTTATGAATTTACTTTCCGTGTTATCGCAAATGAGGAATACAATGATTTGGTGCTGAAACCCATCTTGTTGGCAAGTGATGGTGTGGCGGATACTTCTGAACTGTTTTTGCGTAGTTATCAGATGTATAAGATGTTCTCTGACATAAAACCTGCAACGAAGAGAACACGCACCGCAGCGTCTGCTATTAAGGCAGAGTCAGTGGAATATGATTATACTGATGCTGATGTTTATCAGGAACTAAAAATCGGTCAGCTTGCCCAGAAAGTCTTGGGAAGAATGCTATGTGACGGCTGTGCCACTGAAGAGGAAATCGTAGCAATGCAAACAGCGGAATATAGTAAACAGCAGTTTGACCTTCAGTATCCACTTTTGAGAGTAGCCAATGAAGTGGATACGCCACTTCATTATTATGCCAAGCCGATAGAAATCAATGGTGTGCGCTATCGTATGTGCTGTGAATGGTTTGAGAAAAAAGGAGCCAATAATGACAGACCATATTTACTGAAGTGGATTGAGAACCATAGAAAGTGATATGTGAGGTGAGCGTATGGATTTACTGATGAATAATGTTTTGAATCTCACGCAAGAAGAGATTGATAACAGCAAAATCGAATTTAATATGCAAGCTGGTAGTGGCGGACAGCCTTTCCTTGATAGGTGGCTTAAACATAGCGAAGCAGAAAAGATGTCTGGTACTTGTGCTGACTGTTCTTATTGGGGATGGTATGGAAAACAGCGAAACTTTTATCCGGGACAGTGGGTGTTCAGTTTCGCAAGGATGACGGAAGATGAATGGTTGTTAATTTCAGCAGCAGAAATTGTGGATGTACCTGTCGATGAATGGGCAACTGCAAATGTACTGGAGAGATTTGTGCCATTGTTTGGGAGGCTGATTATTAAGTGTAAGAAGGGTAATACATTCTCTCGATATGTATTTAACTTGAGCAAGTATTTGGATCAGGCAGCTGTAAAAGAAATATTGCCATGCTTATATAGCGGCGAGAATTTCGAAGGATATGACAGGGTGCATCTACCATACCATCGCTTGGCGGATATTTTCAATGGAAAGATATTACCTACCTATTATGAGGCTCTGAAGAAAATAACAGGTGTTTACTGTTTGACAGATACTCACACAGGGAAATTATATATTGGTTCTGCTACTGGTGAGGAGGGTGTTGCTCAAAGATGGGGCAATTACCTTGATTCTAAGCATGGTGGGAACAAGAAATTGATTGCCTTGTTTGAACAAAAAGGTTCGGAGTATTTTGAAAAGTATTTTACATATACATTGCTTGAGTATTTTGGTTTATCTTATGACCCGATAAAAATACTGGAACGTGAGCAATACTGGAAAAAGTGCTTAGATACCATCAAAAACGGATATAATGATAATTAAAAATGATTTTCAATATTGCCCCGATCTCAGTTATGAGTCCGGGGCAATAAATATTACAGACCTTTTTGCGTCTGAGGATGATGTGGAAGAGGACGATTTCGATGTGGAGGCAGAACTGGAAAAACCTCCGCTAACCAAAACAGGAGATGTGTGGATACTTGGTAATCATCGTTTGATTTGTGGAGATAGTACAAAGCTGGAAACCTATGAAATCCTGATGGAAGGTAAGAAGGCCAATCTTGTTGTAACAGATCCGCCTTACAATGTGAATTACGAAGGCAGTGCAGGTAAAATCAAAAACGACAATATGGAGAATGATCAGTTCTATCAGTTTCTGCTGGATGCCTACACGTGTATGAATCAGGCAATGACAGATGATGCCAGTATTTATGTGTTTCATGCAGATACAGAAGGACTGAATTTCAGAAAGGCATTTGCGGATGCAGGTTTTTATCTTTCTGGTACTTGTATTTGGAAGAAACAGAGTCTTGTTCTTGGCAGAAGTCCTTACCAGTGGCAGCATGAACCGTGCCTGTTTGGTTGGAAAAAGAAGGGGAAGCATCAGTGGTATTCCGGTAGAAAAGAAACCACCATCTGGGAATTCGATAAACCTAAGAAGAATGGTGATCATCCAACGATGAAACCAATTCCGCTGATTGCTTATCCGATTAAGAATTCCAGTATGACGAACTGCATCGTTTTGGATCCGTTTGGCGGAAGTGGTTCTACACTGATTGCTTGTGAGCAGACAGGACGAATCTGCAAAACTATTGAACTGGATGAAAAATATTGTGATGTTATCGTAAAAAGATATATCGAGCAGGTAGCAACGGCGGGAAATGTGTTTGTGATTCGTGACGGTTTGAAAGTTGCGTATGAAGACTTACAGGTTTGTGCCGAAGAAAAATAGTTCACATTTTTCGGATATATTACTTGCTATTTATGTGCTTTAGAGTGATATATGTACTACCGAAAAAAAAGGAGGCACAGACCATGAAGATTATTTACAGTTTAAAAGAGAGAAAACCATTTGTACAGGCATTAGAGGAAATTACAGGAACAAAATCCGTGTACAAGAAACCACCGACATTTGCATATGAAGTTGGCTGCATGACCATTACCCGTGATGGAGATTTGGAATTTGATGATAATGTGGACGAAGATTCCATGAAAGATATTTTAAATGAACTGGAGAAGAGGGGATTTGTGGCAAAAGAAAATCCTTATCTTAAGAAGCAGGAAATTCTTTCGGAAGAAAAGGAATCTTCGGAAGAAGGCTATTTGGAATCTGACAATCAGGAAGAATCGACAGAGAAGGAAGACATCGGTCTTACAGTATCGATGCCTAGAATGTATTTTAATGATCAGGCACTTACAAGGCTTAAAAATCTGGTAAGTTCCAAGCAGACTTTAATCAAAAAGGCGTTGGGAATTGAGGAACTTCCAATCGAGGTGGGAGATGAAAAAGTAAGCTTTCCTTGGTTTGAGATCAAACCCACGGATGAAGACGCGGTTACAGCCTATAGTCATTTCATTTACGCACTTTGCGAGATGGCGAAAAATCAAAAGCGAATCAATGCAACGGGAAAAGAGGTTGAGAATGAAAAATACGCATTTCGATGTTTTCTTTTAAGATTAGGATTCATTGGTGAGCAGTATAAAAAGGAGAGAAAGATACTTCTTCAGAATCTTAGCGGTTCAGCGGCATTCAAAAATAATAAGGACAAGGGTGGTGTGCATGAAGTTTCCGAGCAGACAGATAATAGAGAAGCTTAGAGCAGAGTATCCCGCAGGAACACGAGTGGAACTTGTAAAGATGGATGACATACAAGCTCCGTCGGTGGGAACAAGAGGAACTGTTATAGGGGTAGATGATATTGGTTCCATTATGGTCAAGTGGGATAATGGAAGCAGCCTGCACATTGTGTATGGCGAAGATGTGTGTAAGAAAATATGATAAAGCATTACGGCTTCATAGAACAGAGAATTCTATGGAGCCTTTTTCTATGGTTTATGAGAAGGGAGGACGTAAGAGTGTCGTGGAATATAGATGAGAATTATAAAATTGAAATGACCAAAGGCGATACTCCGACCTTCGGTTTTGATATTTTTCTTCCGGATGGCTCTGCATACGAGATCGAAAAAGGTGACAGGGTTGTATTTGCTGCGAAGGCAAATAAGTATGATGCAGAACCGGCATTTACAATCGAAGCAGATATGGTAACAAAGACGATTCATTTTAAGGAAGAACATACAAAATCCCTGGAGATTGGCAAATACATCTGGGAATTGTCGTTGAATAAAGAAAACGGTTATCGCTGCACCTTTATTGCAAATAAGAAATTGAATCTGACAGTGGAGGTGGCGTAGAGATGGAAAAGGTTAGTGGAACATTAAGCAATGTTCCGGGAGTTACAAATTATGAGAGCTTAAAGGATAAGCCACAGATCAACGGCGTGGAGTTATCTGGAAATAAAACTGCAAAAGAACTGGGACTTGCATCTGCCAGTCAGGTGGAGCAGTTACAGAAGACCATTGATGGATTGATAGATGGAAATGAGGTGGCATACTGATGGGGAATGTATTAGTGAGAGAAGAAACACTGACACAGATAGCAGATGCCATTCGCGAGAAATCTGGAACAAATGATTTATACAAGCCAGGAGAAATGCCGGATGCGATTTTGGAAATTTCAACGTACAGCGGAGAGGGGGCGGATCCTAATAAGCCAATCCGATTTTATGATCCGTATGGGAATTTGGTCTACAGTTATACAGTAGGTGAGTTTTCAGAACTGGCAGAGCTTCCGCCATTACCAGAAATAAAAGGTCTCATTGGTCAGGGATGGAACTGGTCATTAGAAAAAATCTTAGAAGTTGGAGACGAAATAGAAATCGGTTCCTTATATATTACGGATGATGGTTCGACCAGAATTTATGTGGAACTGATTGAAGAAGCATTAAATCCAAAGATAGGGTTCAGACAGGAAAATGCAAATTCAGTATCGATTGATTGGGGCGATGGGAGTCCATTAGAAACATCGGATGTAGCTGGCACAGATACGATTGTAAGTGTGGAACATCAGTATAGTAAGCCTGGTTCTTATGTGATCCGACTAATACCGGGGGATGGCGCTCAGTTTACTTTTTTAGGAGATTCCTATAGTACAAGGATTCTTCATAGAGATGAAACCTATAGTTATGCGAATAAGGTGTATGGAAATACGATCAAAAAAATTGAACTGGGAAAGGGTATAACAGAATTTACAGGCCGGTGCTTTTTTAGTAATAGTCTTGAAACGGTTACGATGCCGGAAGGTATTACAGTCTTTAGCACTGCGTTTCAAGGATGTTACAGTATAAAAACAATTACCTTTCCGAGATGTGATATGACATTAAGTTCATATGCAGTAAGAGAATGCAGGTCACTAAAAAAGATACTTTTTTCTGACGCGAAGCTTTCTTTGGGAGGTACATCATTCGCGGATTGTAACAGCTTGGAGGAAGTCATCATACCACAGAATGTGCAGTTATCGTATACAGATATTTTTGCAGAATGCACGAGCCTGAAAAGAGTAGTTCTCTCAGATAATATAACAAAGATTTCCAGTGACTTGTTTGATAGCTGTTATTTGCTGAAAGACGTTGTGACGAAAGGTACGATAGCAGAAATAAGCAGCGGCGGATTTAAGAATTGCAGGTCATTGGAAGAAATAGAATTATCGAACGAGGCAACGGAGATTGGTGCATCTGCTTTTTATTGCTGCTTTGCCTTAAGAAAAATCAATTTGCCAGAAACCATTACTTGCATAAAATCAAGCACATTTTATGATTGCTATTCTTTACATGAGATTGTGATACCGAAAAATGTGTCGGAAATTCAAGCGAGTGCTTTTGCTAATTGTCTGGGCATAGAACATTATTATTTAATGCCGACAATACCGCCAGCACTTGCTAATGTAAGTGCTTTTGTTGGAATTTTAGAGAGATGCAAAATCCATGTTCCGAAAGGATGTCTGGAAGCATATCAGACAGCAGAAAATTGGAGCACATATGCAGATTATATGGTAGAAATGGAGGAGTAACGTGAGGAAACTGAATAAATATAAGCCAACAAAGTTCATGGCGAAGGATTCTACATACAGCCAAGAACTGGCGGATTATGCAGTTTCCTTCATCGAATGCCTGTGTCATACGAAAGGAACATGGGCGGGCAAGCCATTTGAACTGATTGACTGGCAGGAACAGATTATCAGAGATGTATTTGGCACGATTAAGCCAAACGGATACAGGCAGTTCAACACAGCATATATTGAGATTCCTAAGAAAATGGGGAAATCAGAATTAGCGGCAGCAGTCGCACTTCTTCTTACTTGTGGCGATGGAGAGGAACGTGCAGAAGTTTATGGCTGTGCTGCAGACAGGCAGCAGGCCTCTATTGTATTTGAAGTTGCAGCAGACATGGTGCGTATGTGTCCGGCATTGAATAAAAGAGTAAAGATTCTTGCATCCCAGAAGAGAATCGTGTATCAGCCGACGAACAGCTTTTATCAGGTGTTGTCGGCTGAAGCTTATTCTAAACACGGATTCAATATTCACGGAGTGGTGTTTGATGAACTGCATACTCAACCGAACCGTAAACTATTTGATGTTATGACAAAAGGGTCTGGTGATGCCAGAACACAGCCGTTATACTTTCTGATTACAACAGCCGGTACGGATACGAATAGTATCTGCTATGAGACGCATCAAAAAGCGAAAGATATTCTGGAAGGACGAAAGATTGATCCTACTTTTTATCCCGTCATCTATGGTGCAGATGAAAATGATGATTGGACCGATCCGAAGGTTTGGAAAAAGGCAAATCCATCCCTTGGAATTACAGTCAGTATCGATAAGGTACAAGCTGCCTGCGAATCAGCGAAGCAGAATCCGGGAGAAGAGAATGCTTTTAGGCAGCTGCGCCTAAACCAGTGGGTGAAACAGGCAGTCAGATGGATGCCGATGGATAAATGGGATGCATGTGCATTTCCGATAAATGAAGATGATTTGGAAGGCCGTGTATGTTATGGTGGTTTGGATTTATCATCCACCACAGACATCACGGCTTTTGTGTTGGTATTTCCACCATTGGATGAAGATGATAAGTTCGCTATATTGCCTTATTTCTGGATTCCGGAAGATACTTTGGAACTGCGAGTCCGAAGAGATCATGTGCCTTATGATGTGTGGGAAAGACAAGGTTTTCTGCAGACTACCGAGGGAAATGTAGTTCATTATGGATATATTGAAAAATTCATAGAGAGATTAGGCGAACGATTTAACATCAGAGAAATTGCGTTTGACCGCTGGGGAGCTGTGCAGATGGTTCAGAATTTGGAAGGTATGGGCTTTACTGTAGTTCCTTTTGGACAGGGATTTAAGGATATGTCACCGCCGACAAAGGAACTGATGAAGCTGACATTAGAAAAGAAGTTGGCTCATGGAGGTCATCCGGTTCTTCGTTGGATGATGGATAATATTTATATTCGAAACGATCCGGCTGGAAATATTAAAGCAGATAAAGAAAAATCTACGGAGAAAATTGACGGTGCCATCGCAACTATCATGGGATTGGATAGGGCGATTCGTTGTGGAAATGATGTAAGTGCCAGTGTATATGATGAGCGAGGGATTTTGTTTATCTGATCAAAAAACCAATAAGTATCACTTTGGTGATATAAAAACCTGAAATTCATTGACTTACTATCACTTTAGTGATATAATGGAACTGAAAAGAATGGAGGTTGGGAAAATGGATAAACTGATTACGATATACCACGGTTCAGAAAAAAATGTGGAACAGCCGATTTTTGGCGAAGGCAAGAAGAATAACGATTTTGGCCTTGGCTTTTACTGTACTGCAAGTGAGGAACTTGCAAAAGAATGGGCGGTATCTTCTTTACGTGATGGCTTTTCTAATCGCTATACGCTGGATACCGAATATTTGAACATTTTAAATTTGAATAGTCCCGATTATACAATTCTTAACTGGATTGCCGTCTTGGTGGAACATCGCCTGTTTTCTATCAAAACCCCTGTGGCAAGACGAGCAAAGCGATATTTGATTGATAATTTCAGTATTAATGTAAATGCCTATGACTTGATTACAGGATACCGTGCGGATGATTCTTATTTTGATTACGCAGAGTCATTCCTTAACAACGGTATTTCTGTAGAACAACTTGCACGTGCCATGCGACTTGGAAAACTGGGCGAACAAATCGTTATTAAGTCAAAGTTTGCTTTTTCCAAACTAAAATATGAAGGTTTTGATGTTGCAGAGAAGGAACAATATTATGTTCTTCGCAAAGCCAGAGATGATGAAGCGAATCAACTGTATCTGGAAATGCTTGAAGAAGAGAGTGACGGACTATACATTCAGGATATTATGAGAGGAGGCATTAAGAACGATGACCCACGCATACCAAGAAATATATCTGAGTAAAGCACAATCGGTGATTGGAGATGCCTTTGATTACGCAGTCAATACTTGCGCTATTCGTGGAACTGATTTTGTGAAACTGTTTATTGCAAGTTCTGTGAGCAAGCGAATGGAAAATGGTGAACCTGCTTATCTTGCAGGTAAAAGTGGCATTGAAATCGTCCGGGAGATCGTTGCAGAAACCAAAGGGCAAGAGCTTCAAATAGAACCGCAAGAGCATTTTGGACGTTCAAAGGAATACTGGATTGGTTGGGCTATTGCTTATTACCAGTGGTATTCAGGCAGGAAGTATAGCGATGTTTTCAAGGTTCTTTCTTTTGAGGATTTGCAAAAAATGTACTACACTCTCCACGAAGCGGATATCACAAAATTTGTTGACATTGTGGATTCAAAAATAAAGGAGTATTTTTCTGAAACTAATTTAAAGCGTATTCGTACAGCATATGGATTTACTCAGGCAGAATTAGCGGAACGTTCTGGCGTCAGCCTTCGTTCGATTCAAATGTATGAACAGCGAAACAAAAACATCAACAAAGCAAGTGCGGATTCAATGTATAGCCTTGCCAAGGCTTTGGGCTGCACAATGGAAGATTTGATTGAGCGATAATTAGATAATTTTATATTGGGGAACAATTTTAGTTATATTTTGCGAATTTGCTCCCCAATGCTATACCTAATGTAAGAGTCGAGAAATCGGCTCTATTATTATGTTCAAATTTAGCAGAAAAACGAGGGAGTGATTTTAATGGGAATTTTATCAGGAATTTTTAAATCAAGAGATAAGACACAGAATGCAACATCCGGTAGTGCATACCGATTCTTTATCGGTGGCAGTTCCAGTGGGAAGAATGTCAATGAGCGTTCTGCCATGCAGATGACAGCAGTGTATTCCTGCGTGCGTATCTTATCAGAGGCGGTGGCAAGTCTTCCGCTTCATGTTTACAAATACAATGGAGATGGTGGTAAGGAAAAGGCGGTAAAACATCCGCTTTATTTTTTGCTCCACGATGAGCCGAATCCGGAGATGACTTCCTTTGTTTTCAGGGAGACATTGATGACGCATTTGCTCCTGTGGGGTAATGCTTATGCTCAGATTATCCGTAATGGCAAGGGAGAAATCATTGCTTTATATCCGTTAATGCCGAACCGAATGACGGTGGACAGGGATGATAAAGGACAGCTTTATTATCAGTATAACACCAGTAAGGATGATGCACCGACCATGAAAGGGAGTATGGTCAACCTGAAACCATCGGATGTGTTACACATTCCCGGTCTGGGATTTGATGGATTGGTTGGGTATTCTCCGATTGCAATGGCAAAGAATGCGATTGGAATGGCGATTGCCTGTGAAGAGTATGGGGCGAAATTCTTTGCCAATGGTGCCACACCTGGCGGTATCTTGGAACATCCGGGAACCGTAAAGGATCCACAAAGGGTAAGGGATAGCTGGACATCTGCCTTTGGTGGAAGCTCCAATGCCAATAAAGTGGCGGTTTTGGAGGAGGGAATGAAGTACACACCGATTTCCATTAGTCCGGAACAGGCACAGTTTTTGGAAACAAGAAAATTTCAGATAAATGAAATAGCTCGTATTTTCCGAGTTCCGCCACATATGGTTGGGGATTTGGAGAAGTCGAGCTTTTCTAATATAGAGCAGCAGTCGTTGGAGTTCGTGAAATATACCTTAGACCCTTGGGTTGCAAGGTGGGAACAGGCCATTGTCCGTTCCTTATTTTCAGCGGATGAAAAAACACAATACTTTGTCAAGTTCAATGTGGACGGGTTGCTCCGTGGTGATTATCAAAGCCGAATGAATGGATATGCCATTGGCAGACAGAATGGTTGGATGAGTGCCAACGATATCAGGGAACTTGAAAATCTTGACCGTATTCCGGAAGAGGAAGGTGGCGATCTGTACCTTATCAACGGGAATATGACTAAATTAAAAGACGCAGGAATATTTGCGGGAAAGGAGAGCGAACCGAATGAAGAAGTTTTGGAAGTGGAAGAACCACAAGGTTCTGAATCAGGAGACACAGATGGAAACGGTGGAGAGAACACTGTTCCTAAACGGCACCATCGCAGAGGATAGCTGGTTTGATGATGACGTAACACCGCAGATGTTCAAGGAAGAATTGATGGATGGGAATGGAAACATTACGGTCTGGATCAATTCGCCTGGTGGCGACTGTGTGGCTGCCGCCCAGATTTACAACATGCTCCGTGAGTATGAGGGCAAGGTTATCGTCAAGATTGATGGGATTGCGGCATCCGCAGCTTCGGTCATTGCCATGGCCGGTGATAAGGTGCTGATGTCTCCGGTATCCATGATGATGATTCACAATCCGATGACCATAGCATTTGGAGATTCCGAGGAAATGCAGAGAGCCATTGACATGCTGAAAAGCGTGAAGGACTCCATCGTCAATGCCTATGAGCTGAAAACCAGAATGTCCAGAACAAAGCTGGCACATCTAATGGATGCTGAAACATGGATGGACGCAAACAAGGCCATTGAGCTTGGATTTGCAGATGAAATTATCCAGAGAACAGGTGCTGTGGATGAGCTGGAAGTTCCACAGATATCTATGTTGTATTCAAAGACTGCGGTGGTCAATTCCTTAATGGATAAGATTGCCGAGAAGTGCAAGATACAGCAGAAAGAAGAAGTAGAAAACAGTAACAAAGTCAAAGCTGATTCGCTGATGAGTCGGCTTAATTTATTAAAAAATTGGAGGTAATCAATTATGACTATTTTAGAACTGAGAGAAAAGAGAAACAAAGCATGGGAAGCTGCGAAGGCTTTCGTGGAAACAAAACGTGATAAGGATGGTCTGTTATCTGCCGAGGATGTAGCGACTTATGCAGAGATGGAGCAGAAAGTACAGAACTATACTGCTGAGATTGCACGTATGGAAGAGATGGAAGCTATGGAAGCAGAGCTGAATAAGCCTGTGAATACTCCTATCACAAACAGACCTATGGGCAGTGCAAATCCACAGGAGAAGAAGACTGGTCGTGCATCCGATGAATATCGTGATGCCATGCTCCATGCAATCCGTAACAACTTCCGCAACATCAGAAATGTGCTTGCTGAGGGGATTGATACCGATGGTGGTTATCTTGTACCGGAAGAGTATGACTCCAGATTGATTGAAGGTCTGGAAGAGGAAAACATTTTCCGTAGACTTGGTACAACCATTACAACCAGTGGTGAACGCAAGATTAACATTGCGGGTTCTAAGCCGGCTGCAGCATGGATTGACGAAGGCGAGGCATTAACTTTTGGTGATGCGAAGTTCGACCAGATCAATCTTGATGCTCATAAGCTCCATGTGGCTGTAAAGGTTACAGAAGAGTTGCTTTACGACAATGCATTTGGCTTAGAGAACTACTTAATCCGTCAGTTCTCCAGAGCATTGGCAAATGCAGAAGAGGATGCGTTCCTTAATGGTGACGGTACCGGCAAGCCTCTTGGTATTTTTGCAGAAGAGGGCGGTGGAGAGATTGGTGTGACTGCTGCAAGCGCAACAGAGATTACAGCAGATGAAATTATCAATCTTGTGTATGCGTTAAAGCGTCCTTATCGTAAGAAAGCAAAATTCATTATGAATGATGCGACCATTGCGGCACTTCGCAAGCTCAAAGATGAAAACGGCCAGTATTTATGGCAGCCTTCTTTACAGGCTGGAGAACCGGACAGACTCTTTGGTTATGAAGTAATGACTTCTGCATATGTTCCTACCATTGCTGCAGGTAGGCCTGTTATCGCTTTTGGTGATTTCAGCTACTACAACATTGGTGACCGTGGGGTTCGTTCTTTTGCAGAACTTAAGGAACTCTTTGCCGGAAATGGTATGGTTGGCTTTGTTGCCAAGGAACGTGTGGATGGTAAGTTGGTGCTTGCCGAAACAGTGCAGATCCTTAAAATGGGTGCATAAGTAATATAAGATTCCGGGGTGTCAGTATAGTTGCTGGCACCTTATTTCTATGGAGGTGGGAGCATGGTAGTGACACTGAGTGAAATGAAAAATTATCTTCGCGTGGATCATGATGATGACGATACCTTGCTTCGAAATATCATGGAATCTGCCCAGAGGATTTGTACGGATGTGGCAAGAACAGAGGATGAGGATGTATTTGAGGAAGAACCGGCTGCAAGGATTGCAGTTATGTATGCAGTTGCATATCTGTATGAACACAGAGAAGACGCTGATCATCATGCTCTGACATTATCTTTACGTTCCTTGTTGTTTGGCTGCAGGCAGGAGGGATTCTGATGAAGGTGGCATTGCTGAATGAAAAAATTCAGATTCAGAAAGCTGTGGTTATAACTGATGAGATAGGGAATCGAAAAAATACTTGGGAAGATTATTTTTCATGTTATGCAACTATTAGTGGCGAAAGTGGTTCAGAGTCAAATGTAGCAGGCATGATGGTGGAAGATACGGATATTGCATTTACTGTCAGATGGTGTAAAACAATCTCGCTGGTACATTCCACAGGATACCGAATCATATTCCATGATGAGATTTATAACATTCGTGTGGTTGATCATATGAATTATAAGAAGAAATCCATCAAGATGAAGTGCCAGAAGGTGAGGCGATAGTTATGGCTTCTAATGTGGTAAACATTAATGAAATGGCAGATGTAATTATGAAGGGGCTGAATGAATACGCAGAGCTTGCTGCGGAAGATATGAAAGAAGCAGTGAAACATGCAAGTGCTACAGTTCGTAAGGAAATTAAAGCAAATGCTCCTTCAGACACTGGAAAGTATGCAAAGAGCTGGACAGCCAAAAAGGTCCGGGAAACATCCCAGACACTGACTATGGTGGTACACTCCAAGAATCGGTATCAATTGGCTCATCTTCTGGAACATGGTCATGCACTCCGGAATGGTGGAAGGTATGACGGAGTAGTTCATATTGCACCAGCAGAGCAGAAAGGTATCGAACAATTGAAAGAAGAGATAGAACAGGCTTTGAAAGGATGATGGAATGGAAGAATTATTGCTGATGTTAAATGAGATGCAGATTCCTTTTGCATACCATCATTTTGCGGAAGGAGAAGCGGTGGAGCCTCCGTTTATCTGTTATCTGCTTCCAGGAAGCAACAACTTCTCAGCAGATGGTAAGGTTTATCACAAGATAAATGAGGTTCATATAGAACTGTACACTGATTTGAAAGATTTGGCAGTGGAACAGCAGGTGGAAGATGTTCTGGATGAACATGAAATATTCTATAACAAATCCGAAGTGTGGATTGAGAGTGAAAAACTCTATGAAGTCCTTTATACATTTGAATGGGAGGTTTAGAAAATGGCAGATAAGAATAACAAAGTAAAATATAATCTGAAAAACGCACACTATGCGTTGCTTACGATTGCAGAAGATGGCACAGTTTCTTACGCAACACCAACTGCGATTCCGGGTTCTGTATCTATTTCTCTGGACGCAAATGGTGAACCGGAGAACTTCTATGCAGACGGTATTGCCTACTATGTTATCAATAATAACATGGGTTACGAAGGTGATCTGGAGCTTGCATTGATTCCGGAGAATTTCAGAACAGAGGTGTTAAGAGAGGAACTGGATGATAACGGTGTACTCATTGAAAATGCGCAGGTGGAACTTGCTTCCTTTGCATTGTTGTTTGAGTTTGATGGTGATCAGAGACATATTCGTCACGTGCTTTATAACTGTGCTGCATCCCGTCCGGGTATTGAAGGCAAGACAAACGAGGAGAGCCGTGAAGTGCAGACAGAAACACTGACAATCAAAGCAACACCTCTTTCCAGTGGTTTTGTAAAAGCGAAGACAGGAAATACAACAGATACAACGGTTTATAATGACTGGTACAAAGCAGTGTATATGCCGACAGTAACAGAAACTGATGAAAGTGAAGGTGTAGCATAATGAGTATGATTAAGAATATTGAAATTGATGGCAAGCAGGTGGCATTCAAAGCATCTGCTGCCATTCCGAGAATTTACCGCATGAAGTTCCAGAGAGATATCTATAAGGATCTGAAGGCACTGGAAAAATCCATTGGAGATAACAGTGAGGAAAGTTCCAATCTGGATATGTTTTCTTTGGAGATGTTTGAAAATATTGCTTTTGTTATGGCAAAACATGCAGATGCGAGTATTCCGAATACACCGGAAGAGTGGTTGGATGGATTTAATACATTTTCCATTTATCAGGTACTTCCACAGCTAATCGAACTGTGGGGATTAAATGTACAGACGGATGTGGAGGCTAAAAAAAACTTCGTCCGACAGAGCGCGAAATAACAACACCCTTGTTCCTGCTAAGATGTGTGCAGCTGGGCTTATCGATGGCAGATTTGGAACTGCTTTCGATAGGTCTGATTAACGATATGTATGCTGAGAGTAGGAATGATGATTGTAAATATGCACAGTTGGCTACGCAGGAGGATTTTGATAGGTTTTAAGAATATTTAGATTGTATCAGAGTAACGATCATTATGAAATAATACTAGTATTTTATTGCTAACCCATATATTTGGATGTAATATAATTAGAGTAGGCATCTATATAGTTACAAAAGAAAGTAACGGTGGAGAAAACAATTATGCAATTGCTAATGAATGATAATTTGTTGTTTGAATCGAATACTAGGCATAAAATGGTAGCCAAAAAGAGAACAATACCAGTACAGCTAGATGCAATGGTTTATAAACTTGAAAAGTTATTCGCAACACAGTTTCCTGATAATTATACTATTGATTTTAGGAATTATGTTGTAAAATCCTTTTCTCTTGAAAGCTTAATGGAAATCATATCTGTTGTTGAATCAAAATTAAAAAAAGGAATAAGAAAGAATTTTTTGTTTTATTCAGAATTTATTTTAGTTATGACAGATAATCTAACTGTGTCGATAACGGAATATGTGATTTATTATTATAAACGGAAATATGGCGTTAATATATATATCGTATATGGAAAAGTGTATCAAGATAACTTTGAATGCGGATTAAATGATTATGATATGAAAGTAAAGAATAGCTTTTTTATCGGAGAAGCTGGAAGGGGATTTATAAGAGATTCATTTTTACTGAATTGGTTTTTAGAAACAAGCGATATATCGGAAGAAGATTTCTACTGTAAGAATAAGGACACACATCGATTAAAACTTATTATTGGTAATGGACCGTGGGATGCTTCCATTGCAATAAGTGAGTGTTCAGACTTTTTGGAGAACGCAAATGTACATAAGAAAGCTGTAGATGCTGTTTGTGATGTTATTGGTGAATTGGCACCAAATGCTGTTGAACATGGAAATTCAAATTGTATATTGGATTTATGTTATGAACGTTCTATTTCTTTGGAAGGACGGGAATTGACCGATATATCAATAATCATTTACAATTTTTCTGAAAAACTACTATGGACAGATTTGCATAAAAAAATATTTGTAAATTATAATGATATTGTTTATAAAAGAGAACGTATAGACAAAATCAGAAAAGCGTGGATTTATCATAAAAATCATTTTAGTAAATCCTATGGAGAAAAGGATTTTTATAATTTAATGGCTTTCCAGAAAATTTCTGGACGATGTGGAGACAGAAATGACGGAGGCTTAGGAATTAATACATTGATACAAAATGTACAGAAATATAGTACAGATGATTATTGTTATGTTTTATCTGGAAATGGCGCTTTATTAATGGATAGAGATATTACTAATCTGGATTCTGAAGATTATGTGGCGTTTAACAAAGAAAAAAAATTTGTTGATAAAATTCCGGATGATAATGCTGTTATGCAAACAAAATTTTATATGCCTGGTGTGGCTTATAATTTAACATTCTATTTTGAGGAGATAAAGTGATGGAAGAAAATCGTATTTTAATTGATGTACCACATAATGCTAAAATAGTAGCAGGCCCCGGTCCAGGAGAGGAAGCATATAGAAATTGTAAAGGTCAAATAGATGATGAGGCCGTGAATATCATTTGCTTTCCAGATCATGTAACAAGAATAATAGGTTCGTTTTTTACGGGGTTTTTTAAAGAATTAAGAAAAACTATGACTGCAGGAGAAATAAAAGAACATTTCAGGTTTGACACCGAGATGAAATGTTATAGTAGTGCGGAGCAGGCTTTTGAAAAGTACATTTCAAGTAACAAGTAGGTAACGTTTATGGAACGGCTGTTTGATATAATTAAAGTTATTGTTGACACAATGGATCAACATGAGGGAATGGTTGCAATGCTTGGTATTGCAGTAACTGTTCTGATTTTTAGAAGAGAAGTATCAAATAATTATTTCACAATGGAAAGAGATAATTTTAATGATATATTCAAAGAATTAGCATTAAGACAATTGCCAGAAAAAATGGATAATATCGAAAAGGCTTCAGTAGAAGATTGGCCTGTTAGGTTTGAGGGACTTATGAATGTACTGGATCAAATTTTAATAGATGCAAAATATTATAAGTATACGATTCCTTTTTTTTACGAATGCCTTCGATTGAGAATTGATGAAATTAGAGATTTAGAGCGGCATGAAAATTGGCGTTTATATAGGAATGCAGTTAAACAGAATTTTTTGATTCAAAAGAAATGCAGAGCTATTATACGTAATATAAATCATGCATCAAAAGGTCGCGTTTTTTCGATTAGGTTATACCAATGGAAAGTAAATACAATGATAAGAGAGTTTTTATCGAAGAAATTGCATGATCATCCAGCAGACAGAATTACTGAAACCTATATATTGGAAGACGCATTAAGTGCATTTGTCGTTGAGACTTGTGATGAAAAATATATATTCAAGAATGATTTGAAAAGACTAAATAATTCATATTTACGTATTGCAGCACAGAATAAAGACGTACATATAGTAGATATTAAGAGTATTCGATTTGGAGAGGTTTATTTTGGATATGCACTGAATTTAAGGTGGGGAAAAATGTTGGGAAAAATGACACTAAAAGCCAAACAAGATAATACTGTGCGTGTTCAGATAAAAAACAGTAGTGCGGAAATAAAGTGGAGCGATAATGACTTTCATAAAATCATACTTATGTGGAATAAAGGAAATGATAAGAAGCATGTGTACTACAGTACGTTTAATGTAAGAAAAGCAAAATAATGTGTAATCGGCACCTGTCAGAAAGGGCAGGTGTTTTCATTTGCTCGGAGAAATCCGGGCTTTTATTTTGCCTAATTTTAGGAGGTGAGGATTTAGATGGCAAGCAGAATACAAGGAATCACTGTTGAAATTGGCGGTGATACCACGAAATTGACAACGGCCCTAAAGGGTGTGAATTCAGAAATTAGAAATACACAGTCTCAGCTCCGGGATGTGGAGAAACTGCTGAAACTAGATCCTTCGAATACAGAGCTGTTGTCTCAGAAGCAGAGACTTCTGAATAACGAAATTCAGACAACAAAAGAAAAACTGGAAGCACTTAAGACTGCCAGTGAACAGGCAAATGCAGCATTGGAGCAGGGAACAATTACTCAGGAACAATATGACGGTCTGCAGAGAGAAATCATTGCCACAGAGCAGGCACTGAAAGATTTGGAAACACAGGCGGAACAATCGGCGGTATCTTTGCAGAAAATTTCAGCTACAGGGACAAAGTTCCAGGAAGTTGGAGGGAAGATTGAAAGTGTCGGAAAGACACTCCTTCCAGTTTCGGCAGCAGTCACTGGCGTTGGAGTTGCCGGTCTTAAGGTGGCAACGGACTTTGAAAAAGCTATGTCCGGAGTACAGGCGATTACTGGTGCGACAGGAGCAGAGTTTGAAAAGCTTCGTGAGACGGCCATTGATCTTGGAGCAACAACAGCTTTTTCATCTGGAGAAGTGGCAGAGGCCATGACCGAAATGGCAAAAGCCGGATGGTCTACAACTCAGATTATTGATGGCATGGCAGGCGTTCTGGATGCGACTGCTGCATCAGGAGAGAGTCTTGGTTCGGTAGCAACCATTGTAGCCGATGCAATCACAGGATTTGGCTTGTCTGCAAAAGATTCTGCAAGGGTAGCAGACTTGATGACTCAGGCTGCGAACTCCGGAACTATTGGTGTATCAGACCTTGGGGAATCGTATAAATATGTGGCACCACTGGCTCAGTCAATGGGACTTTCCATCGAAGATGTAACAACCGCCTTATCTGCTATGTCAATGGCAGGTATCAAAGGTTCTCAGGCAGGAACTTCTCTTAGAACGGTACTTGCCAATATGGCGAAACCGTCTAGTACAGTTGCCTCTGCGATGGATGATTTAAGTATCAGTATTACGAATAGTGATGGTTCTTTCAAATCGCTGGATGAAATCATCACAACCATGAGAACAAGTTTTAATGGTCTGACAGATGATCAGAAAGCTTATTATACGACTGCACTTGCAGGAAAAGAAGGTATGTCCGGTCTGATTTCTCTCTTGAACCTGACGCAGGAAGAGTATGATGCACTGACGGCTTCCATGAATAACTGTTCTGGTGTTGCCGGAGAAACAGCAGCAGTCATGCAGGACAATTTGCAGAGCAAAGTGGAGCAGCTTGGCGGAGTATTGGAATCTCTGGCAATCAAGCTTTCAGAGTATGTGATTCCGTTTCTGACTGGTCTGGTGGAGAGCATTACGGCAGTAGTGGATAAATTTACAAACATGAATCCAATCGTACAAAAAGCAGTTCTCGTAATCGGTGCGATTGTAGCTGTCGCGGGTCCGCTCCTGATCATCATTGGCAAAGTGATCAGTGCAGTAGGAACTATTATGACAGTCGTTCCGAAACTTGCCGGTGTTATCAATACAGTAAAGACAGCTTTTGCAGCACTCAATGCCACAATGCTTGCAAATCCAATATTCCTGATCATTACAGCCATTACCGCACTGGTAGCGGCTTTTATTTATTTGTGGAATACCAATGAGGAGTTCAGACAGTTCTGGATAAATCTGTGGGAAAACATCAAGGATGTTGCGATTGCAGTATGGACTGCTATTAAAGATTTCTTTGTTTCTGCATGGGAAGCGATCAACAATGCGGCTCAGAGCATTTGGAATGGGATTAAGAATTTCTTCTCAGCACTATGGGAAGGTATCAAAACGATATTTACAACGGTGTTGAATGTGATTAGCACGATTGTGATTACCTATTTTAATATCTACAAGACAATCATCACGACCGTGTTCAATGCAATCAAGACTGTGATTACAACGGTGCTGAATGCGATAAAGACGGTCATTACAACCGTATGGAATACAATTAAGACCATATTTACCACAGTCCTGAATGCTATTAAGTCTGTGGTGTCAGGAGCATTTAATGCGATGTGGAACGGTATCAAAAATACCGTATCAGGCATTGTGAATACCATTAAAACCGGATTTAACAATGCAATCAGCTTTGTCAAAAATCTGGCATCATCTGCATTCCAGTGGGGAGCAGATATCATTCAGGGTATTGTGAATGGTATCAAAAGTTGCATTGGAAAGGTAAAGGATGCTGTGACGAATGTGGCGGAGACCATCCGCTCCTTCTTGCATTTCTCTGTACCGGATGAAGGTCCACTTACGGATTATGAAAGTTGGATGCCTGACTTTATGAGTGGTCTTGCAAAAGGAATTGAGCAGAGTAAGAGCATGGTGGTAAAGGCTGTGGAAGGTGTGGCATCTGATATGGTCATCAGTCCGCAGATGGCATTGGCTGGTTATAACACATCAGAGGATATTGGAAGAGTAGGAACTGCAGAGAGTTTAAGCGGAATTGCCAGTGCGATTACAGAAGTACTTGGTCAGATGAATCATCCAAATGGAGATATCGTGATCCCAATCTATCTTGGAGGAACGATGCTGGATGAAGTGATTGTGAATGTCCAGCAGAGAATGAATTTACGAAGCGGAGGAAGGTAAGATGGCATTTTTTGATTATTTGAAATTTGATGGGACGGCACTTCCTCTGCCGGATTCGTATGAAGTTTCTTTGTCAGCGGTGGAAGCAGACAGCAGTGGTGAGACTGAGGCTGGAACAACGCAGAGAGATGTGGTAAGACAGGGTGTTGTGAATATTTCAGTCGCTTTTTCAGTGACAGCCAAATGGTTGAAAGCACTGACTGGGTATTCTAAAGAGGATAAGCTGGCAGTAGAGTATTTTGATACAGAAACAGCGGAAATGAAAAGTACAGAAATGTATATCGAAGGATTTAAGGCGAAACTGGAAAAGGACACTTCTTATTATAATGGCTCAGTTGTCAAGACAAAAATCTAAGGTTTTTATAATGAACTGATATGATTGGTAGTTACCTGGAATCAGGGAAAAGCTCCCTTATCCATATATGCATTAAGCTACATAAGGCAGAAGCATTGCCGGATAATAGCATTCAGCTGGTGTTTTATAATCAAGAGCAGAATGGCATCGCTCAAAGTTGTATGTGTGAATATACCGGCCGATGGCAGCTCTTGCTTCTTTTATGTTGTTGTATTGCGTCAGATATGCTTCCTCATACTTGAAGCTACGAAACCAACGCTCGATCACGATATTGTCAGCCCAGCGACTTTTTCCATCCATGCTTTGACGGATGCCGTTTTCTTTCACAAAGTCAATGTATTGCTGGCTTGTAAACTGACAGCCTTGATCTGAATTCAAAATCTTTGGTTTTGCTGTTTTAAATGCCTTTTTAAGAGCATTAATAACCATTCTGCTGTCTAGGGTATCATCAACTTCCCAACCAACGATACATCGACTGTACCAATCAATTACAGCAGTTAAATAAAGAAATCCATGCTTGATTGGAATGTAGGTAATATCAATGGACCATGCCTGATTTGGAGCATCAATGACAGCATTTCGCAGAAGATATGGACATACCTTGGCCTGTTGCATTCGCTTAGAAAGATTTATCTTAGGATAGATTGGATGAATATCCATTTCATTCATATATCGACGAGCCTTACGGCGTCCCACTTGATAACCTCTGTTTTTTAGTTGTGCTGACATTTGCCTTGCTCCCCAAGTTGGATTGTCTGTATGCAGATGATCAATAATCTCTTTGCACTCCAACTCTTCTTTTGAGATGGGTAAGCTTTTATAATAAATGCTTGTACGGTTAATATCGAGTAGTTTTGCTCCAACAGAAGCAGGGATTTCTTTAGTCGTCAAAAGGTTTCGGACTAAATTTACTCTCGTAGTCTGGTCCGCAAATTTCTTCAGATTTTTTTTTGAGCCAGTCAACTTGCATTGTTAACTGACCAACTTTTTTCGCATACTCTGCTTTCTCTTTACGTTCTTCGGCAAGCTTTTCCTTGAGATTTTCTTCACGCTTGTCATCGAATACAGCAGAAGCATTGTTTAGGAATTCTTTCTTCCAATTGCGAAGCAAGTTTGGTTGGATATTATTTTCAGTTGCAAGAGTGTTGAGATCTTTTTCACCCTTAAGCAGCTCGATCACTAGATCTGATTTAAATTTGGCACTGAAGTTTCTTCTTTGTCTGGACATAATTATGAATCCTCTCTTTCATACTGAATTTA
>OFMG01000850.1_pt1 | contig 32303 bp, 25 predicted proteins | sample 1541751 | NCBI WGS metagenome assembly OFMG01 (sample SAMN04209232, study PRJEB22552) | human gut metagenome | biome: gut; material: feces | host: Homo sapiens | place: USA: Oklahoma
GTCGAAATCGCTGGCACTTTTCTGGTTCTCTTTTGGTGTCAAAAGAGAACATCCCTCGGCGTGCGCTCATAATATCAAAAAGCGCCCCGCACTTCCAGTGGAAATGCGGGGCGCTGCATGGTTTTATTGAAACCTGCCGATCACAGCTCGATCTTGCCAAAGCTGAAATCTGCAAAGTCGTCCACGCGCTCGGTGCGCTTGGGTGCTACGGGTGCTGCACTCTCGGCGTCGCGGGGGGCGTAGGTGCGCTCCGGCACGCTGGACGGACGCGGGCCGCGAGGTGCACCGCTGCGATTGCCGCGGTAGCCGCCATTGCGGCCGCCGTTCTCACTGCGGCGCTCGCCGCGATAACCACCGTTGCGGCTGCCGCCGGGACGGCGGCCATTCCGGTTGCCGCCACGGCCACGGCGCTCGCCGTAGGTATTCTCGGTCTGAGCATCCGGTGCGGTGGAGTAGATGACCACGCGGCGGTCACGGCCCTCACCCTTGCTCTCGCTGCGCACACCCTCCATCTTGCTGATGGCAGAGTGGATGATGCGGCGCTCGTAGGGGTTCATGGGCTCCATGGCAAAGCTGCGGCCGGTCTTGCGCACCTTGGCACCAATGCGCTGTGCCAGTGCGGTCAGGTCGCTCTCGCGCTTGTCGCGGTAACCGGCAACGTCCAGCCCCAGCTTGATGTAATCGCCCTCCAGACGGTTTGCCACAAGGCTTGCCAGATAGGACAGGCTCTCCATGGTCTCGCCACGGCGGCCGATGAGGGCACCCAGCTTTTCACCGTCCAGACGGATGATGGTGGCTTCGCCCTTCTGCACGGCGCTGAAGGTCACATTCTCCACGCCCATCAGGGTGATGACTTCCCGCAGATAGTCCACGGCGGCCTTCACCTTGGCGTTCTCCTCGATGACGATGGGCACCTCCACCTCTTCTGCCTCCTCGGCAGCTTCGGCGGGCTGCTGGGCAGCGGGGGTCTGCTCTGCGGCGGGAGCGGCAGGCTCCTCCACAGCAACGGGCATTTCCTCTGCCACGGGGGCAGTCTCCTGCACGGGGGCGGCAGTCTCAACAGGCTGCTCAGCCACAACCTCCACCGGCTTTGCGGGTGCAGCGGCGGGGGCATCCGGCTCTTCCACGCGCACGCGCACCTTGGCGGGGGTGGTCTTTAAACCCAGAAAACCGGTCTTCTGGGGCATTTCCAGCACTTCATAGCTGACATTCAGATCGTCGGCCTGCACGCCCAGCAGGGCGCAGGCTTTGGCGCGGGCTTCGTCCACCGTCTTGCCGGTGGATTCCTGTGTACGGATCATAACCGTTTACCTCCCTTATTACTGTTTATCCTGCTTGTTCAGCTCGCTCAGCGGCACGGTGCGCTCGTCCTTGTAGCGCTCGGCGTCCAGCTGACGGGCATACTCCAGCCGGCGCTTGTTCATCTCGCTGGCGGAAAGGTTCTTTTCCACGGTCTTGCCGGTCTTGGGGTCGGTGACCTGAACGGTGGTGTTCTTCACACCGCGCTTTTCCTGCTTGCGCTTTGCGGCGATCTCTGCTTCCACTTCCTTGCGCATCTTCTCAGGGTCGTAGAACTTGCGCATGATCTGGGTCTGTGCGGTCATGACGATGTTGGAAATGACGTAGTACAGAGAGAATGCCAGCGGGTAGGTAAAGCAGAAGAACAGGTACATCAGCGGCATCATATACATGGTCAGCTTCATGCTGCCCTGCATCTGCTGGCCGGAGGCCTTCATACTGATGTGGGTGGACAGGAGCATGGTGAGGACCGACAGCAGCGGCAGCACGATGTCCAGAGAAAGACCCAGCTTCGGGATGCGGGTCAGGTCGATGCCAAAGAAGTTCATGTGCTGGCTGAACTCGGTGATGGTAGCGATCTGCTCGGCGCTGAAGCAGCCCAGCACGCCGCTGTTGCCGGCAACCACCTCGGCGATGATGTTGGTATCGCGGGTGATGGCGGTAAAGGAGATGCCGGCGGCGGTCATAGCCTCGCCTGCGCTGGCAAGTGCAGCGGCGCTGATGTGGAAAATGCGCTCCAGCGGGTTATACACCACGCCGATAACGCCGAACATGACCAAAAAGTTCAGCAGCATGGGCAGGCAGCCGGCGGTGGGCTTGTAGCCAAAGTCCTGCTGCAGCTTCATCAGCTCAGCCTGCTGCTTTTCGGGCTTGTCCTTGTACTTGGTCTGGATCTCCGCGATCATGGGCTGGAAAGCAGACATTTTCGCCATGCTCTTCTGCTGGCTGGTCTGCAGGGGGATCTTGACGATGTTGATGAGCAGGGTGAAGAGGATGATGTCCCAGCCGTAGTTCGGCAGCAGCTTGTAGATCCACTCCATGACATAGCCGAGAGGACCGCTCAGGATGTAAAAGAAGTTCATACCTTTGTCCATTCTGCCCCGGCTGTGGCCCGGGACGCATTATTTTTTTATCGTAGGACACGCCGCCCACAGTGCAGCGCGTCATAAGAAGCTTTATTATCTAAAATGGCCGCCGCTTTGCTCTGGCCATAAATAGCGGAAATAAAATTTTAATTTCGCAAATCGAAAAAATCTGCGGATTTTTTCGATTTGCATTTTCACCAGAGAGGGTCGTAACGAAAAACGGCATTTGCTGCTGTCGGCTGTGGCCGTCGCGCAGCGACTTCAAACCGGCGGAACACAAAAAATCCTCTAGCGCAGCGGCTTGGATTTTTTGTATGGAGCCCAACCGCTTTGGGGTCACCAGGGGCGAGCAGCCCCTGGTTCGTGCCTCCCGCGCTTCGAAAGTAGCGGAGACCTTGCCGCGCTAAACACGCGGCATTTGCTTTGCAAACCGGTCTGCGGCTTAAAAGCCCCACTGGGGCTTTCATGCCCTGCGGGCACCGCCGTCCTTTCTGGTACTCTTTTGTGCGCGCAAAAGAGTACATACCCGGCGGCGATGCACTTTGCAAAAAGCATTAAATTTTAAACACGCGACTACGCTCTACGCAGAAAACCTCTATTTTTCCACCTTTCGCTTGTGCCGTGTGCAAAACAGCTTTGCGGGCTGCAGGTTGCGGGCGGGGCTTTGCCAGCGGCCGGGCGGCGGCACGGGGTCGTATCCCCACCTGCCCAGCGGATTGCACCGGGCAATGCGCCATGCGCCCAGCAAAATGCCCTTTACACAGCCGTGGGTCAGGATGGCCTGCATGGTGTAGTTGCTGCAGCTGGGCGAAAACCGGCAGCTGCGGCCGATCCATGGGCTGAGGGTGTACTGGTAGATGCGGATGGGCACGCACAATGCCCTGCGGCAGAGCATTTGCAGCCGGTTCACGCGCGGGGCTCCGGCTTTTGCTTGCGGGCAGGGGGCACGGTGGCGGGCGGCTTTGCGTCCGGGCGCTTGGCCTTATCCGGCAGACCGGCCTGGGCAAACAGCTTTGCCACAACGCTGCTCAGCTGCCAGCTTTTCAGCTTGGGGGTCATGCCCCGGGCCACGAAGATCAGATCGTAGCCGCCGATATTGTAATCCAGATGCTCGTCGATGGCGGCTTTCATCACGCGGCGGGCGCGGTTGCGCTGCACGGCGTGGCCTATTTTCTTAGTTGCGGTCAGGCCCACCCGGGTGTTGCGGCCGCGGGTCTTGAGCACATACAGTACCAGTGCCGGGTTCACATAGGACTTGCCGCGGGCGTACACACGACCAAACTCGCTGTTGCGGCGGATCGGACGATAACGCATAACGTCGGCACCTCCTTTCGTCCGGGTGCACATGGGTGCACTCTTTAGCCAGTATATCAAAAATTTTTGCAGTTTAAAAGCCCATCCGGGCATTTTTACGAAAAAACTTTTGACGGGTAAAAAAATAAGACCGCCAATGGGATATCAGCGGTCTTTTGTGCGCATATTCATTTCTGCGCCGGATCTCACCTGCAAGGTTTAAGATCAGACAGTCAGGCTCTTGCGGCCCTTTGCACGGCGAGCATTGATGACCTTACGGCCGTTCTTGGTGCTCATGCGGGTCAGAAAGCCATGAACTTCCTTGCGCTGACGCTTCTTGGGCTGAAAAGTTCTCTTCATGGTTGTATCCTCCGTAAAAACTTATCCCCGGTATGGGGTCTTGATCGGTCCCAGATTGGGGACAGGCTTGCAATTCAACAGTATATCGCATAGTATGACGTTCTGTCAAGCATTTTTTGCAGTTTTCTGCAAACTTTTTTCTGATTTTTCTGTTAAAAGCTTTTCAACTTTTTCACCATTTTGCTGTGGAAAACTTTTTTCTACCAGATATTGTGGTCTTTTTGGCGTTTTTCCACAAGGCTTCTGTACCATCTTATCTTATGTATTATAAATTACATTATAGTAATATAGACGCAGGGAGATTTTTGTGGTATACTAACGTGGTATCAGCAGCATTGTTGAAAACTTCGACCGATTCAATGGAGTGGATGTTTTATGGATTCTTTCAAGGACGTTTTAGAAGCGGCCCAGATGTACTGCAAGGCGCAGATGGCCGAGCCAACGTACAATCTCTATATCGACGGGTTGGAGCCCATCAGCTTTGAGGACTCCAGCCATATCACCCTGTCGGTGCGCAACGATTTTATCTGCAAGATCGTCACCGACCGGTACCTTGGCCTGCTCAAGGAGGCCTTCAAGTCTGTGCTGGGCTTTGATGTGGACATCACCCTTGTGGTGCCCAGCACCCCGCCCCACGAAGTAGTGCTGGCCCAGCAGTACGAGGCAAACCCCGCCTCCCCGCAGGGCAACTACGAGTTTACCTTTGAAAACTTCATCAAGGGGCCGTCCAACCAGTTTGCGTTTGCTGCTGCGCAGGCTGTGGCGGCAAACCCCTCCGGGGCCTATAACCCCCTGTTCATCTACGGCGGCTCCGGTCTGGGCAAGACCCATCTGCTGACCGCCATTCAGACCGAGATCAAGCGCACCCACCCCGATTTCGTCATCATGTATGTCACCTGCGAGCAGTTCACCAACGAGCTGATCGCCGCCATCCGCGCCGGCAGCACCGAGGACTTCCGCATGAAGTACCGCGTGGCAGACCTTTTGCTGGTAGACGATATCCAGTTCATCGCGGGCAAGGAGTCCACACAGGAGGAGTTCTTCCACACCTTCAACTCCCTGCATGATGCCCATAAGCAGATCGTCATCGCTTCCGATCGCCCCGCCAAGGAGATCAAGAGCCTGGAGGAGCGTCTGCGCACCCGCTTTGAGTGGGGTCTGACCGCCGATGTGCAGCCGCCGGATTTTGAGACCCGGGTTGCCATCGTGAAGCGCAAGGCAGAGCTGCTGCATCTGGATCTGCCCGAGGACGTGGCAGAGTTCATTGCCAACCACCTGAAAAACAACATCCGCCAGCTGGAAGGCGCAGTGAAAAAGCTGAACGCCTATTATATGCTGGAGGGCATCCAGCCGGTGATCAGCGTGGCGCAGAACGCCATCAAGGATATCCTCAACGAGACCCAGCCGGTGCCGGTGACCATCGAAAAGATCATCGGCGAGGTGTCCCGCACCTTCAACGTGTCCCCTGCCGACATCCGGGGCACCAAGCGCAACGCCAATGTGGCTTCTGCCCGCCGCGTTGCCATCTATATCCTGCGGGAAGTCACCGGCATGAGCATGGAGGAGATCGGGCGGGAATTCTCCGGCCGTGACCACTCCACCATCGTCTACTCCCTCAAGACCATGGAGCGGGACATGAAGAACGACCAGCACCTGCGGGAGACCGTGAGCGATATCATCAAGAACGTGAAAGCTTAAACCGGGGGAAAACTGGGTAAAAGTCATACTCATTTCAGGGTGTGACCCCAAAATATGGGGAGAAACCGGAACAAAAAGGGGAAAATACGCCTATATCTTGTGGCAAAAAGGCGAAGCTTTCCACACTTTCCACTTAGTTTTCAACATTTAACATCAGTTCTTCACATCGGCTGTGGAAAGAATCACCGTTCCCCACCTTTCAACATTTCCTTCACGAGCCTTCCACAACCCGGTGGAAAGTCAAAGCCCCGCATCCCGGCAAGACATTTCCGGGTTTTCAACATCTTCCCCACCCCCTACTACGGTTACTACAACAAGTTCAATATATTACAGCCTTCCGGCAGCAGCCCAAAGGACAGATATTCCGCCGGAAGTGTGAAAAAAGGAGAGATACTGTTTTGAACATCGTCTGCGATAAAACGCTGCTCAGTGCAGCCATCGACGGCGTTTCCAAAGCTGTCACCATGCGCTCGTCCATCCCGGTGCTGGAGGGCATTCTGCTGAAGGCCGAAGGTTTTCAGCTCACCCTGACCGGCTACGATCTGGAAATGGGCATCGTGACCACCATCGAAGCCAACATCAAGGAGCCCGGCGAGATCGTGCTGAATGCAAAGCTGCTCAGCAGCATGATCAGCCGGATGCCGGCAGGTCAGATCAGCATCGTGGCTGCCGATAACGGCAAGACCACCATCCAGAGCGGCGTGGCACAGTTCGAGATCCAGTCCATGCCCGCCACCGATTTCCCGGATCTGCCCAACACCGGCGCGGAGCAGACCCTGACCATCAAGACCGGCGTGCTGCGGGACATGATCGAACGCACCTTATACGCTGTCAGTCAGGACGAGAAAAAACCCGCCCACACCGGCGAGCTGTTCGAGATCGAGCTGGACAAGCTGACCATGGTAGCGCTGGACGGCTACCGCCTTGCCATCGTGGAGCGCCCCATCACCGCCGTGAAGGATATCCGCATCATCGTGCCCAGCAAGACCATGACCGAGGTGTCCCACCTGCTGGCCAACGATGACGAGGAGGACGTGCACATCAGTGCCAACCGCCGCTATGTGGTGTTCACCACCGCCGGTTACACCATCATGAGCCGCCTGATCGAGGGCGAGTTCCTGAATTACCGCAACGTCATCCCCGCCGGAAGCCGCACCCGGGTGACCATCGACACCAAGGACTTCATCTCCACCATCGAGCGCGCTTCCCTGATTATTACAGAGCGTTTAAAAAATCCCCTCCGCATCTCCTTTACAGAGGGTAAAGTCGTGGTGCGCTGCCAGACCAATCTCGGCCGCGTGGTGGACGAGTTCAGCGCCGCCTGCGAGGGCGACGAGGTGGAGATCGGCTTCAATAACCGCTATCTGCTGGATGCGCTGCGCAACGCCCGCACCGAGCAGGTGCGCATGGAGATCAGCGGCCCCTTGAGCCCGGTGAAGGTGCTGCCGGTAGAGGGCAACGACTTTTTGTATCTGGTACTGCCGGTACGGTTTAAAAACGACTAAGGAGCGCGTTTTATGCAGAAGATTCTCATTCATACCGAGTTTATCAAGCTGGATGCCCTGCTCAAATTTGCCGGCCTGTGCGAGACCGGCGGCGAAGCCAAGGAGCTGGTGCAGGGCGGTGCCGTGAAGGTGAACGGCGAGGTGTGCACCATGCGGGGCAAAAAGTGCCGCGCCGGGGACGTCATCGAGCTGGACGGGCAGAGCGTAGAGATCGGGCAGGGTCAGTAAATGCGTCTGCTTTCGCTGGAAGTACAGAACTATCGCAATATTTGTGCGGCACGGCTGGAGCCCGGGCGGGAACTTACCGTCATCTGCGGCAACAACGGTCAGGGCAAGACGAACCTTCTGGAAGCCATCTGGCTGCTGACCGGCGGCAAAAGCTTCCGGGGCGGCAAGGATGCCGAGCTTGTGCGCCGGGGAGAAGCATTTGCGGTGCTGGAAGCCGACACTCAGCGGGACCGGCCGGAAGGTTGTGAGCCCGCCGAGCCTGCCCACATCCGCATGACCGTGGGCACCCCGGAAGCCGCAAAGCCCGGCCGCTATGCGGCGGTAAACGGCGCAGCGCCCAAGCGGGCGGCGGTGCTGGCGGGCAGCTTTCCGGCAGTGGTGTTCGACCCCGGCCACCTGAGCCTTGTCAAGGGGGCACCGGAGGGGCGGCGCAAATTTCTGGACGCTGCGCTGTGCCAGCTGTACCCCGGGTATCTGGCAAGCTACCGCCGCTATGTGCGGGTTTTGCAGCAAAAAAATGCGCTGCTGCGCCACTCTGCAAACGGGCAGGAACGCCCCTACGCGGAAAAGCGCACCCTGTTGGAGGTGCTCAACACCGAGCTTGCCGCGCAGGGCGAAGCCTTGCAGCAGCGGCGGCGGGAGTATCTGGAGCTGCTTGCTCCCCGCGCCTGCGCCAACTACGCGGAGCTTTCCCACGGGGCGGAGCGGATGAGCATCCGCTATGCCGCCCAGTTTGCGCCGGGCGGGCTTGCCGCACTGCTGCGCCAGCGGCAGGAGGAAGAGCTGCGCGCCGGGCAGAGCCTGTGCGGCATCCACCGCGAGGACCTGGAGCTGCTGCTGGACGACCAGCCTGCACGGGTGTATGCCAGTCAGGGACAGCAGCGCAGCGTGGTGCTGAGCCTGAAAATGGCGGAAGCCGCAGCCGCGGCGCAGATCACCGGGGAGCACCCGGTGCTGCTGCTGGATGATGTGCTGAGCGAGCTGGACGAAGGGCGCAAGCAGTATCTGCTTACCTGCATGAAGGAAAAGCAGACCTTTGTGACCAGCTGCGATGACACGGACTTTTTAAAGACCGACGGCGAGGTATACCGCATGGACGGCGGGGTGCTGAACCGGGTCTGACGGCATAGAGGAATGTTGCAAGAAGCGTTGCATAAAAGCTGAATTTTCGTGGACTTTATGCAAACAAAAGACACGGGAGAAAATACAGTATGTATATTCATCTGGGGCGGGACTATGTTCTGAACGACCGTGATATCATTGGCATCTTTGATCTGGAAACCACCACCACCTCCCCCCGGGGGCGGGAGTTTCTGAACTACGCCCAGAAGAACGGGGCGGTGGTCAGCCTTTCGGACGAGCTGCCCCAGTGCTATGTGCTGGCAGACGGAGGGCTGGTGGATGCGGTGTATCTTTCGGAGCTGTCCAGCGCCGCCATGCGCCGCAGAGCGCAAAAGATGGTGGAGTGAAATTTGCGGAAAACGGGCGGAAGATCCACAGAAAAAAGAGAGATGGGAAAGCCCCGGAACTGCCCGGAAAGCCGCACCGTGCCAGCCGGAACGCCCGCTGCGGGCAGCGCGTGAAAACACAACAAAACGGCGAGAAAAAAGTACACCATGGTGTACCGGTTCCCGCTTTGCTATAATTTGAAAAAACAAACGCAAAAATGAACAAAAGGGAGAAAGGATATGGCAGAAGAAATCATTACCAGTACAAATGCCGATACCGCGACCGACCACGAGTATAACGCCAGCGAGATCCAGGTGCTGAAGGGTCTGGAAGCGGTGCGCAAGCGCCCGGGTATGTATATCGGCTCCACCGGTGAGCGCGGTCTGCATCATCTGGTGTACGAGATCGTGGACAACGCCATTGACGAGGCGCTGGCGGGTTACTGCAACCACATCGAGGTCAAGATCCTGAAGGACAACATCATTCAGGTCACCGATAACGGCCGCGGCATCCCCGTGGACATTCAGGCCGATACCGGTCTGCCCGCCGTCACCGTGGTGTACACCATCCTGCACGCCGGCGGCAAGTTCGGCGGCGAGAACTCCGGCTACAAGGTGGCCGGCGGTCTGCACGGCGTGGGTGCTTCGGTGGTCAACGCCTGCTCCGAGTGGCTCACCGTCAATGTGCGCCGCGACGGCAAGGAATACGAGCAGACCTTCCGGCGCGGCGACCCGGACGGTGCACTCAAGTGCATCGGCACGGTAGCCGAGGGCGTCACCGGCACCCGGGTCACCTTCAAACCCGACCCGGAGATGTTCAAGGATACCACCGTCTACGACTTTGACACGCTGGAAAAGCGCCTGCGGGAGGAAAGCTTCCTGAACGCCGGTGTCAAGATCACCCTGACCGATGAGCGCCAGCTGTACACCCCCGTGCTGGAGGATGGGCAGGAGGGCGACCCCTGCTACCGCTCCGAGGTGATGTGCTACGAGGGCGGCATCAAGAGCTTTGTCACCTATCTGGGCGAAAAGCGCAAGCTGGAAGTGCTGCACCCCAACGTCATCTACCTCAAGGGGCAGACCGACCGCGGCGTGGCGGAGATCGCTTTGCAGTACAATTCCAGCTACAACGAGCTGCTTTTGAGCTTTGCCAACAACGTCAACACCCCGGACGGTGGCACCCATGAAGAGGGCTTCAAGGCCAGCCTGACCCGCGTGTTCAACGATTACGGCCGCAGCCATGGCCTGCTGAAGGACAAGGATGAGAACCTGTCCGGCGCAGACGTGCGCGAGGGTCTGATCTGCGTCATCTCGGTCAAGCTGCAGGAGGCCGAATTTGAAGGCCAGACCAAGGCAAAGCTGGGCAATACCGAAATCCGCACCCTTGTTTCCAACATGGTCTACTCCAAGCTGATGGAGTTCTTTGAGGAGAACCCCGGCGTGGCAAAGGCCATTTTTGAAAAGGCTACCCAGGCCGCCCGCGCCCGCGCCGCCGCCAAAAAGGCCCGCGAGCTGGTGCGCCGCAAGAGCGCGCTGGAGACCAGCCGGATGCCCGGCAAGCTGGCAGACTGCCGTGAAAAAGACCCCAGCCGCACTGAAATTTTCATCGTCGAGGGCGACTCTGCAGGCGGCTCTGCCAAGATGGGACGCGACTCTGCTATTCAGGCCATTTTGCCGCTGTGGGGCAAGATGCTGAACGTGGAAAAGGCCCGCGCCGATAAAATTTACGGCAACGACAAGCTGATGCCGGTGGTGCTGGCATTGGGCTGCGGCATCGGTGACGAGTTCGATATCTCCAAGCTGCGGTACGACAAGGTGTTCATCATGGCCGATGCGGACGTGGACGGCTCCCACATCTGCACCCTGATGCTGACCTTCTTCTTCCGCTATATGCGCCCGCTGATCGAGCAGGGTCATGTGTATGTGGCACAGCCGCCCCTGTTCAAGGTGCAGAAGGGCAACACCATCAAGTACGCCTACAACGACGCGGAAATGGCCATCCTCTCGCAGGAGATGCCCGGCGCAAAGGTGAACCGCTATAAGGGCCTTGGTGAGATGAACCCCGAGCAGCTGTGGGAGACCACCATGAACCCGGACAACCGGGTCATCGTGCAGATCACCATCGAGGATGCCGAAAAGGCTGACGAAGCTTTTACTATCCTGATGGGCGATCAGGTGGAGCCCCGCCGCCGCTTTATCGAGACCAACGCCCAGTACGCAAAGCTGGACGTGTAAGCGTGCTCGCCCTCTCCGTCAGTTCGCTTCGCTCACTGCCACCTCTCCCAAAGGGAGAGGCCTTGGCAAAAAGATAAACTTTGCGTGGACTGCCAAGGGCTCCCACTTTGAGGAAAGACTTCCCCCGCGCCGGGGGAAGATGTCGCGCAGCGACAAAAGGGGGAATCTGGCGCGTAAGCGCCTGAGAGGGCGAGGCTGTTTTCCGAGAAAAAAATCCCTTTCCTGTACAAAAGAGAGGGTCAAACCCTACGGAGGAACAAATGGAAGAAGATTATGTGATGATACCGGGCAGCGGAACCAAAAAGATCATCCGCGATGTCAAAAAGGAGATCGAGACGGCCTTCCTGGATTATTCCATGTCGGTCATCGTGTCTCGCGCCCTGCCCGATGTGCGGGACGGCTTGAAACCCGTCCACCGCCGCATCCTGTACACCATGCATGAGCGCGGCAACGACCCCAGCCATGCATACCGCAAATCCGCCGATACCGTCGGTGCGGTGCTGGGCTCTTACCACCCCCACGGCGACGCATCGGTTTACGATGCCATGGTACGTCTGGCACAGGATTTCTCGCTGCGCTATCCGCTGGTGGATGGTCAGGGTAACTTTGGTTCTGTGGACGGCGACCCCCCGGCTGCTTACCGTTACACCGAGGCCCGCATGAGCCGTATGGCGGTGGAGATGCTGACCGATATCGAGAAGGACACCATCGACTGGGACCCCAACTTTGACGAGACCAAAAAGGAGCCCAGCGTGCTGCCCTGCCGCTTCCCGAACCTGCTGGTCAACGGCAGTCAGGGTATCGCGGTCGGTATGGCCACCAACATCCCGCCCCACAACCTGAGCGAAGTCATTGACGGCTGCATCGCCTATATCGATGACCCGGACATCGACCTGCCCGGCCTGATGGAGCACATCAAGGGACCGGACTTCCCCACTGCCGGCATCATCATGGGACGCAGCGGCATCCGCGCCGCCTACGCCACCGGACGCGGCAAGATCACCCTGCGCGGACGCGCCACCATTGAGGAGACCAAGAACGGCCGCACCCAGATCGTGATCACCGAGATCCCCTATATGGTCAACAAGGCGCGTCTCATCGAGCACATGGCAGACCTTGTCAAGGAAAAGCGCATCGAGGGTATCACCGGCCTGAACGATGAGACCAACCGCAAGGGTATGCGCATCGTGGTGGATATCCGCAAGGACGCCAATGCACAGGTCATCCTGAACCAGCTGTACCAGTACACTCAGCTGCAGGATACCGTGGGCGTTATCATGCTGGCCATCGACCATAAGGTGCCCAAGGTGCTCACCCTGAAGCAGATGCTGCAGAAGTATGTGGAGTTTCAGGACGAAGTGGTGCGCCGCCGCACCCAGTACGACCTGAAAAAGGCCAAGGAGCGCGCCCACATTCTGGAAGGTCTGAAGAAGGCCACCGACATCGTAGACGAGCTGATCGCTACCATCCGCGCCTGCAAGGGCGGCATGGCAGAAGCCAAAGCTGCCATCATGGAGCAGTTCGGCTTTGACGACCCGCAGGCAGACGCCATCGTCAAGCTGCAGCTGGGTCGTCTGGCCGGTCTGGAGATTTTGAAGATCGAGGAAGAGCTGGCCAGCCTGCAGACCAAGATCGAGGACTGGGAAGCCATTCTGGCCGATGACGCCCGGGTGCTTGCCATCGTCAAGAACGAGCTGCTGGAAATGAAGAAGCGCTTCGGCGACGAGCGCCGCACCGAGATCCAGTCCGTGACCGGTGAGGTGGATATCGAAGATCTGATCGCCGAGGAGCAGTGCGTCTACACCCTGACCGAAGCCGGCTATATCAAGCGTCAGCTCAAGGCCACCTATCAGGCACAGCGCCGTGGTGGACGCGGCATCTCCGGCATGACCCGCAAGGAAGAGGATATCGTGCAGGAGATGTTCGTAGGCTCTACCCACGACTATGTGCTCTTTGTCACCGACCGGGGCCGCCTGTTCCGCATCAAGGGCTACACCATCGCCGAGGGCAGCCGCACCAGCAAGGGCATGAACATCGTCAACCTGCTGCAGCTGGCTGAGGGCGAAAAGGTCACCAATATGATCTGCCAGAGCAAGGATGCTGAGCAGTCGGGCGGCTATGTGACCATGGTCACCAAGCAGGGTCTGATCAAGCGCACCCCGCTGGAGCAGTACGCCAACATCCGCAAGAGCGGCCTGATCGGCATTGCCCTGAACGAGGGCGACGCCTTGGCATGGACCCGCCTGACCTCCGGCCACGATATGCTCATCGTTGCCACCCGCAACGGTCAGGCCATCCGCTTCAACGAGGAAAACGCCCGCCCGATGGGTCGTAACGGCCACGGCGTGCGCGCCATCCGTCTGGCAGAGGGTGACGAAGTTGTCGGCGTGTGCATCTGCCGCGAGGGCGGCACGGTGCTGACCGTGACCGAGAACGGCAAGGGACGCCGCTCGGATATCGACACCTACCGCATCACCGCCCGCGGCGGCAAGGGCATCCGCAACTACGATGTGAGCCGCGACAAGGTTGCCGCCGTGAAGATCGTGGACGATGTGGACGATGTGCTGCTGAGCAGTCAGGAGGGCATCATCATCCGCCTGCACGCCAACGAGATCCCGCTGCAGAGCCGCTACGGCTCCGGCGTGCGGGTGATGCGTCTGGGCGAGAACGACAAGGTGATGGTGCTGGCACGCACCGACCACGACGACGAAGCACAGACCGAGAAGATCGATGCTTCCGAGGCTGATGCCGAGCCCACCGCCGAGCAGCTGGCCGAGATGGAAGCCGCCGATGCTGCCGCCGCCACCGAAGCCCCGGAGGCAGACCCGGAGGAGAAGGAATGATTGAGCTGAAACAGGAACTCTTTGCTGTTGATTGTTTTACTGAAGCAGGCTCGCCCTCTCAGTCAAATCCTTCGGATTTGCCAGCTCCCCCAAAGGGGGAGCCCTTGGCAGTCCACGCAAAGTTCATCTCTTTGCCAAGGCCTCTCCCTTTGGGAGAGGTGGCACGGCGTAAGCCGTGACGGAGAGGGCGAGGACGCTTCCCGCAGCGCCGCGCTTTCGTAGAAAGCGGCGCTGCAACTGCCGTTTTCCTCTACGCCCTCTCCTGTGAAAATGGGTTTCAGGAAAGTCCGCAGACTTTCCTGAAACCCGAAATATCAAATGATTTTTCCGCTGAAAATGCCCAAAGCGCACGCGGCGGGCATTCTAAATCGTCTCGCCCGGTGGAAAGCGCATTTTTTGCGCGTTCCTACCGTCAGGTTTGTCTGGACTTCCCCTTGAAACTGTGCTAAAATGAACAAAATCACAATACCCGTGGGGGAGTAGCAGGTGCTTTGCAGAGCGCAGCAAGTCAACACAATGACCGCTTTCCGGTCTGGCTTGCTTTCATTTGCGAGACTCATGTGTTTTGGTGCGTGTTTGCTGCGCCCGTGCACATGGAGTGGATCTCAAAAAATCACCCGGTCCCGGACGTACAATGCGCCCGGGGCCGGGTTTTGTTTTGGTTTGGAATACGGTCAACAAACAGGAGGCAGACAGAATGGAATGGAGTTTTGTGTTTTTTCTCAACAGCGTTTTGCTGGGCGTGGGGCTTGCGATGGATGCGTTTTCGGTGTCCATGGCAAACGGCCTGCACGACCCTAAAATGAACAAGGGCACGATGTGCAAAATCGCGGGCACTTTTGGCATTTTTCAGGCCGCAATGCCTATGATCGGCTGGGTGTGCGTGCATACCATCGTGGAGCTGTTCTCGTCCTTTGAGACCCTGATCCCGTGGATCGCGCTGGCACTGCTGGGCTACATCGGCGGCAAGATGCTGCTGGACGGTATCCACGGCGAGGAAGCCGAAGAAGCGGCAGAGCTCAGCGCCGGGGCGCTGTTCATGCAGGGTGTCGCCACCAGCATTGATGCTCTCTCGGTGGGCTTTACCATCTCGGAATACGGCTGGCTGATGGCGCTCACCGCTGCCATCATCATTGCGGTGGTCACCTTCATTCTCTGCATGGCGGGTCTGCGCATCGGCAAAAAGTTCGGCACACAGCTTTCCGGCAAGGCGAATATCCTGGGCGGTGTTATCCTTATCGGCATCGGACTGGAAATTTTCATCACCGGGGTGTTCTGAATATAAAAAGCCCGGAGCGTCTGCGGACACTCCGGGCTTTTTGGTTTGCAGTATACCCCCTCAGCCTCGCTGCGCTCGGCAGCTCCCCCAAGGGGACGCCTTTCCCTAGGAGGGTAACTTTCCGGCATAGCCAAAAGCCGTCCCCTTGGGGAAGGTGGCAAAGCCGCAGGCTTTGACGGAAGGGGTAAACTCGTCTTTGTTCCCCGTGGAACAATTTTGCATTATTTCACGGTCTCCGGCTCAAAAAAGTCGGCGTATTCCTTGGTCAGCTTGCTGCCAAGGCGGCGGATGCCGCCGTATAGGTGCCGCTCCACCAGCGGCTCAAAGGCGGCAAGGTCGCACCGCTCGATGGCGTTCAGCAGGTTGCGGTGGTCGGCAATCACCTCGTCCAACCCGCCGGTGGTCATGGTGTCCAGCATACGGAAACGGCTGTAATCGGCGTGGGCGTTCTGCAGGGTGCTCCACAGGTACATCTTGTCCATGGCAGAAAACCACGTCTCGTGCAGGCGGCAGTCGGCTTCGTACAGCTTGTTGAAGTCCGGGTTCTCGACACGGGCAAGGGCTTCGTAGGCGTCCACCCGCGCACGGATCTGCGCCCGCTGCGCCGGGGTAGCGATGGGGGCAAAATCGCGCAGGATGCGCCCCTCCACGGCGGTGCGCTCGTAGATCAGCTCGTCCACGATGCGCCGGTTCAGCCGGGTGACGGTGGTGCCCTTGTAGGGCACGATGCGCACCAGCCCGTTTTCCTGCAGTTTTTGCAGCACCACCCGGATCAGGGAGCGCGGCGCACCGAACCGGGTGCACAGCGGATTCTCACTCAGCGCAGAGCCGGGACGGATGGTCAGATCGATGATCTCCCGCTCCAGCACGGCGTAAATTTCGGCATCAGTCTTGTATTGCTGTTCCATATCACTCACCTGATTGAAATGATTGTTCCTTTAGCGGGCTCGCCCTCTCAGTCATCGCTACGCGATGCCAGCTCCCCCAAAGTGGGAGCCCTTGGCAGTCCACGCAGACTTCATCTCTTTGCCAAGGCCTCTCCCTTTGGGAGAGGTGGATTTGCGGAGCAAAGACGGAGAGGGCGAGGATGCTGACCATGTGCAACAGCCTAATTCCAAAAACTCCTTCCACGGTGCGGCGGCGGGCAGGGGCAGAGAAAAGGCCATGGGCTTGCCGGTGTCCGGGTGCACAAAGCGCAGGCCGCAGCTTTGCAGGGCGATGCTGCCCTTCTGGCGGCTGCCGTATTTGCCGTCGCCGTACAGCGGGTGTTTGCGGCTGGCAAACTGCACCCGGATCTGATGGGTGCGCCCGGTGTGCAGGGTGATCTCGGCAAGGCTGTTTTCCCCTGCCGTGGCAAGGATGCGGTATTCCAGCACCGCCTCCCGCACCCCCTTGCGGGGACGGCTGACCGGGAACACCCTGCCCTTGCGGCTGTCCTTGAACAGGTAGTCCCGCAGCACTCCGGCGGCGGGCAGCTGCGCGTCCGGCGTACCGGCGAGGACCGCACGGTACTGCTTGACGAACTGCGGCGCGGCGGCTTTGCCCTCGGCGCGGCCATCCTGCACGGCGTAGGCGTCCTGACTTTGGGTGACCTGACGGCTCAGGGCGGCGGCAGCTGCCGGGGTGCGGGCATAGACCATCAGCCCGGACACACCGGTGTCCAACCGGTGCACCACCCCCACAAAGGCATCAGGTGCGTTCCAGTGCGCCCGCAGCGCGGCGGGCACGCCCTCCTCGCTGGAAAGCCCGGCAGGCTTGTCCAGCACCACAAGGGCGGCGTCCTCGTATAAGATCACAGCTTGCCCTCGGCCAGCAGAGCTTTCAGCTTCAGGATGCCCGCAATGGTCTTGCCGTCCTTGATCTCGCCGCTCATGACCATCTGATACGCCTTTTCCAGCGGCACACGGTCGGGGGTCAGGAACTCGTCCGCATCAAGGTGCATCTTCGTTTCGTGCAGACCGGTGGCTACCCAAGTATAGATGACCTCGGTATCGTAGCCCACGGTGGGGTAGAATTCGCCCAGCGAGATGTAGTTGTCGGCGGTCAGGCCGCACTCCTCTTCCAGTTCCCGTTTGGCAGCTGCAAAGGGGTCCTCGCCCTTTTCCAGCTTACCGGCGGGCAGCTCCCACAGCTGCTGCTGCATGGCATAGCGGAACTGCCGCACCATGCAGATGGTGCCGTCTGCAAAATAAGGCAGGATGCAGGCGCCGCCGTGGTGATGCACCACCTCGCGGGTAGCGGTCTTGCCGTTTTCCAGCAGCGCGGTGTCCTTGGTCAGGGTGATGACCCGCCCCTCGAATAGGGTCTCGCTGGAGAGAGTTTTTTCAAAGTGTACTGTATCGTTCATTTACCTTACGCCCCTTTTCCGGCGCTGCGCCGGTTTTATGCTCCCAGTTTACGGCAAAGTGCGGTTTGTTGTCAATAAAGATATGATAAATACAAGAGGAGAGGGAAAACCTTTAGCTGGCTCGCCCTCTCAGTCAAAGCCTGTCGGCTTTGCCAGCTCCCCCAAAGTGGGAGCCCTTGGCAGTCCACGCAAACTTCATCTCTTTGCCAAGGCCTCTCCCTTTGAGGAAAGACTTCCCCCGCGCCGGGGGAAGATGTCGCAAAGCGACAAAAGGGGGAGTGTGGATTTGCGAAGCAAAGACGGAGAGGGCGAGGGGACGCTTGCCTGAACTCCCCCAGTCATCGCTGCGCGATGCCAGCCCCCTCTGGGATGGGGCCTTTGGCATGACGGCAAAGTTTCCGGCTAAACCGCAAACCTTCCGGTTACGCCAGAGGCTCCCTCCCCGAGGGAGCTGGCAAAACCGTCAGGTTTTGACTGAGGGAGTTCCCTCTTGCGAAAAAAATCATAATTTCTGGAAGCGACGGTGGGCAAAAACCGAAAATCAGCATCACTGCTTGCTTTAGCGCACTAAAGAAAGTACAAAACCGCTAAAAATTTTCTTTATTTTTGGTGCGTTTGTCGGGCGGTTTGCGTTTACTTTATTGCCGGAATCTGCTATTATAGTATACAAGCAATAGTGCCTTTTATGGGGTTCTCCGGTCCCAGCGGGCATATTGCCCCGCGCAAAAGGTACCAAATTCTGAATAATGGAGGAAGAAAAATGCCTAGAGCAAAGCAAACTATGGATGGCAATACCGCTGCCGCCCATGTAGCGTATGCCTACACGGACGTGGCTGCCATCTACCCCATTACCCCGTCTTCTCCGATGGCTGACTCTGTGGACCAGTGGTCTGCAGCCGGCCAGAAGAACATCTTCGGCAACCAGGTCAAGGTCGTTGAGATGGAGTCCGAGGCCGGCGCCGCTGGTGCTGTCCACGGCTCTCTGGGTGCAGGTGCTGTTACCACCACCTTCACCGCTTCTCAGGGTCTGCTGCTGATGATCCCCAATATGTACAAGATCGCTGCTGAGCAGCTGCCCTGCGTGTTCGATGTTTCTGCACGTACCGTTGCTACCCAGTCCCTGAACATCTTCGGTGATCACAGCGACGTTATGGCTTGCCGCCAGACCGGCTTTGCAATGCTGGTCGAGAGCAGCGTGCAGGAAGTTATGGATCTGTCCCCTGTCGCACATCTGTGCGCCATCGAGGGCAAGGTTCCCTTCCTGAACTTCTTCGATGGCTTCCGTACCTCTCACGAGTACCAGAAGATCGAGAAGTGGGACTACGCTGATCTGAAGGAAATGTGCAACATGGAGGCTGTTGAGGAGTTCCGCAAGAAGGCTCTGAACCCCGAAAGCCCCAAGATGCGCGGTTCCCACGAGAACGGCGATGTGTTCTTCCAGCACCGCGAGGCCTGCAACAGCGTTTACAACGCTCTGCCGGCTGTTGTTGAGAAGTACATGGCTAAGATCAACGCAAAGCTGGGCACCAACTACGATCTGTTCAACTACTACGGCGCAGCCGATGCTGACCGTGTGATCGTTGCTATGGGTTCCATCTGCGACGTTGCTGACGAGGTCATCGACTACCTGAACGCCAAGGGCGAGAAGGTCGGTATCATCAAGGTCCGCCTGTACCGTCCCTGGGTGTCCTCCGCTCTGCTGAAGGTCCTGCCCAAGACCGCCAAGAAGGTGGCTGTGCTGGACCGCACCAAGGAGCCCGGCTCTCTGGGCGAGCCCCTGTATCTGGATGTTGCCGCTACCCTGCGTGAGGCTGGCCTGAACGATGTCGTTCTGACCGGCGGCCGCTACGGTCTGGGCAGCAAGGACACTCCCCCGTCCTCCATCTTCGCTCTGTTCAAGGAGCTGGAGAAGGATCAGCCGAAGGAGCGTTTCACTCTGGGTATCACCGATGACGTCACCTTCCTGTCTCTGCCCGAGGTCAAGCCCGCTCCCATCACCGCAGCTGCTGGCACCAAGGAGTGCAAGTTCTGGGGTCTGGGCGGCGACGGCACCGTCGGCGCAAACAAGAACTCCGTCAAGATCATTGGCGACCATACCGACAAGTATGTTCAGGCATACTTCCAGTATGACTCCAAGAAGACCGGCGGCGTGACCATCAGCCACCTGCGTTTCGGCGACAAGCCCATCCGCAGCCCCTACTACATCAACCAGGCTGACTTCGTGGCCTGCCACAACCCCGCTTACATCCACATGGGCATGAAGATGGTCCAGGATGTCAAGCCCGGCGGCGTGTTCATGATCAACTGCCAGTGGTCCGATGAGGAGCTGGGCCAGCACCTGAACGCCGAGGCAAAGAAGTATATCGCTGACAACAACATCCAGCTGTATACCATCAATGCTATCGATAAGGCTATCGAGATCGGCATGGGCAAGCGCACCAACACCATCCTGCAGTCTGCATTCTTCAAGCTGGCTGACGTCATGCCTATCGATGACGCCATCAACTTCATGAAGCAGGCCGCTCAGAAGAGCTACGGCAAGAAGGGCCAGGACGTCGTTGAGATGAACTGGAAGGCCATTGACGCAGGCGTTGACGCTATCCACAAGGTAGACGTGCCCGCATCCTGGTCCAACCCCGAGGCTGATCCCGCACCCAAGGCTCTGGCTGGCCGTCCGGAACTGGTCAAGCAGATCCGCGACGTCATGGAGCCCATTGCCCGTATGGACGGCGACAGCCTGCCTGTCTCCTCCTTCGTGGCAAATGCAAACGGCGAGTGGGAGCAGGGCGCTTCTGCATACGAGAAGCGCGGCACCGCTGTCAACGTCCCCGAGTGGGATGCTGCAAAGTGCGTTGGCTGCAACCAGTGCGCATTCGTGTGCTCTCATGCAACCATCCGTCCCTTCCTGCTGACCGCTGACGAGCTGGCAGCTGCTCCTGCCCAGACCAAGAGCCGCGATAACAAGCTGACCCCCGAGTACAAGTTTGTTATGGCTGTTTCTCCGCTGGACTGCATGGGCTGCGGCGAGTGCGTCACCGTCTGCCCCACCAAGGCTATCACCATGGTTCCTCAGGACAGCCAGGCCGATCAGCAGGCAGTCTTTGACTACTGCGTGGCCAACATTTCCAAGAAGGCTACCAAGATGGCTGACGACACCGTTATGGGCTCTCAGTTCAACCAGCCCCTGCTGGAGTTCTCTGGCTCCTGCGCAGGCTGTGCCGAGACCTCTTACGCTCGCCTGATCACTCAGCTGTTCGGCGAGAAGATGTACATCTCCAACGCTACCGGCTGCTCCTCTATCTGGGGCGGCACCGCTTCCATCTCTCCGTACACCGTCAACAAGGACAGCGGCCATGGTCCTGCATGGTGCAACTCCCTGTTCGAGGATAACGCAGAGCATGGTCTGGGCCTGTACATCGGCCAGAAGACCGTCCGCGAGAACCTGATCAAGGAGATCGCAGAGGTTGCTGGTTCCGACAAGGCTTCTGCTGAGCTGAAGGCTGCTTACGAGCAGTTCATGGCAACCAAGAACAACACCAAGGCCAACGACGAGCCCGCAAAGGCCCTGATCGCTGAGCTGGAGAAGGCTGCTGCTGCCGGCTGCGAGAAGTCTGCAGAGATCCTGAAGAGCAAGCAGTACATCGCCAAGAAGTCCGTCTGGATCTTCGGCGGCGACGGCTGGGCATACGACATCGGCTTCGGTGGTCTGGATCACGTTCTGGCTTCCGGCGAGGATGTCAACGTGATGGTCTTCGATACTGAGATGTACTCCAACACCGGTGGACAGGCTTCCAAGGCCTCCAACATCGGCGAGGTCTGCCAGTTCGCTGCTGCAGGTAAGGAGATCAGCAAGAAGAGCCTGTCCGAGATCGCAATGACCTACGGCTACATCTATGTTGCTCAGATCGCTCTGGGCGCTAACATGAACCAGGCTGTCAAGGCTATCGCCGAGGCTGAGGCTTACCCCGGCCCCTCTCTGATCATCGGCTACGCTCCCTGCGAGCTGCACGGTGTCAAGGGCGGCATGACCAACTGCCAGAACGAGATGAAGAAGGCAGTCGAGGCTGGCTACTGGAACCTGTTCACCTTCAACCCCGCCAACAAGGCACAGGGCAAGAACCCCTTCACCCTGACCTCCAAGGCTGTGGACAACGAGAAGTATCAGGCTCTGCTGGCAAACGAGACCCGTTACAGCCGTCTGACCCGCGCCTTCCCCGAGCGTGCTAAGGAGCTGTTCGCTCGCAACCAGGAGGTTGCAAACGACCGCTACGAGCACCTGACCCGTCTGGTCGAGCTGTACAAGTAAGCTGTTTTTAAGCAGCGGCAGAGACACCAAATGAACCAGCGGCCCCTGCTCTTTCCCGTGTGAAGAGCGGCAGCCCCGCATCGGCGGTTACTGCGCAATGCAGCGGTGCGGAACTGTGGAATTTGCCTTTGCCGTGCACAGAACAGGCTGAACGTTTTGCCCTGTACCTGACAGAACGGTCGAAAAACCTGATTTCATTCCCCGCCTTTTGCGCAGGGGCTTGAGATACCAAAGCGCCCGCGAGGGCCCTTGAGAGCACACCCCGCGTGTGTCAGGAGCATAAGGTCTGCGTGCAGATACCTTGCTCCGCCTGCGGCATAAGACCTGCTTTGCAGGGATCTTGCCCCAGTGAAAAAACTGCATCAGTTTTTAGCGCCCCGCTCACCCTCCGGTGACCGGGGCGTATTTTTTGTAAAAAAACAGCAAGGGCTGCTGCACGTTGTCCGGTGCAGCAGCCATTTTCTATCATGTTGAAAATACTTTGGTATAATAAGAAAGATTTAGCGGGCTCGCCCTCTCAGTCAATGCCTGTCGGCCTTGCCAGATTCCCCCTTTTGTCGCTTACGCGACATCTTCCCCCGGCCGGGGGAAGTCTTTCCTCAAAGGGAGAGCCTTTGGCAGTCCCCGCAAACGTTATCTCTTTGCCAAGGCCTCTCCCTTTGGGAGAGGTGGATTTGCGGAGCAAAGACGGAGAGGGCGAGGATGCTGATAATGACCAAAAAGCCTATCACAAAATCTTCCAGAATTTTCCGCTTCCTTTTTACAGTTTCTTCATAGCTTCTTAACGAAATGAATGGTGAAAGCTGTTATACTTTTGCCATGGGAAGCGGGGCCGCAACCACTTCCCAAGTAACATGATTCCTCCTCACACCAAGGCAATATCCAAGCAAAACACCCTTCTCTGTGTGCCGCAACACGGAGAAGGGTGTTTTGTTTCTGTACGACACCTTATAAAAATCTTTGCAAAACCTCGCTTTAGGGTTGACCCCCTTTTTTTGCGGCGCTATAATAAAAAAGGATATAGCCAACGCAGCGCCCGGCGCGGGTGCTGCGGCTGCGGAATTTACGAAAACTGGGAGGTGAACGCAGGACAATGGACCCTGATCATAGTCGAAGTAGCTCCACCGATGCGGTAGATCGGACAACAAAAAGTACTGCGTTCGCCTTTTTGCCCCCGGCGGCTTATAAAAAGCCCCCGGCATAGGAAAGGCGCGGCTTTGCGTGCGCGGAAATGGCTGCATTTGCGGCATTCCGGCACCGGGCGGCGCGTTTTTTGTTTCCCGACCTGCTGCATCCTCCGGCGCGGAGAAAGCGCTCCGCGCCGTATAGTGCCCAGAGGAGGTAGCCCATGGAAATGGAAGAAAAGAAGCTGGAAACCAACACGGAACAGAACCTGCCGGTGCAGGAGCTGCCCGCCGATATCCCCGCCGAGGTGCGTCAGAAGCTGGCGGAGGATCTGAACGAGGAAGCCACCGAGGATCTGAAGCAGGATATGCGGGAGGCAGAGCGGGAGGAAGCCAATGACGAAGAGGTCAAGGCAAACCCCGAGATGCTGACCAAGAGCCGTCTGCTGAAGCTGCTGATCAAAAAGCAGTATGTCAAGCTGCGCGAGGTGACTGAGGAAGAGCAGCCCGCCGACTTAGCCGAGCTGCTGGAAGAGCTGGACGAGAACAACCGTCTGGTGGTGTTCCGTCTGCTGAAAAAGGAAGTTGCCACCGAAGCCTTTGCCTATATGTCCGACGAAGCCCGGGACGATCTGGTGAACGCCTTCTCGGACGTGGAGCTGGTGAGCGCCATCGAGGAGATGAGTCTGGACGATGCCGCCGACCTGCTGGAGGATATGCCCGCAGGCGTGGTCAAGCGGGTGCTGGAAAAATCCTCCCGGGAGACCCGCGAGAGCCTGAACAAGCTGCTGAACTACCCGGAAAGCTCTGCCGGCAGCCTGATGACCCCGGAATATGTGCGTCTGCGCAAGGATATGACGGTGGAGCAGGCTTTTACCGCCATCCGCAAGCAGGGCGAGAACGCCGAGACCGTCTACACCTGCTATGTGGTGGAGAGCAACCGGCTGCAGGGCGTTGTCTCTGCCCGCAATCTGCTGCTGGCAGACCCCAAGACCCCCATCGCGGAGATCATGGAGGACAATCTGGTCACCGTGAAGGTCACCGACGATCAGGAATTTGTGGCCCGTGAGATGCAGCGCTACGACTTTACCGCTATGCCTGTTCTGGACAACGAGGGGATGTTCGTGGGTATCATCACTATCGACGATGCCATCGACGTTCTGACCGACGAGAGCACCGAGGATATGCAGAAGATGGCCGCCATTCTCCCGGATGACGACGCCACCACCTACTTTGGCACCAGCGTGTGGACCCACGCAAAGCAGCGCATCCCTTGGCTGCTGATTTTGATGCTGTCCGCTACCTTTACCGGCATGGTCACCACCCACTACGAGGAAGCCTTTGTCAGCCTGCCGCTGCTGGTCTCCTTCATGCCCATGCTGATGGATACCGCCGGTAACTGCGGCAACCAGATCAGCACCCTGATGGTGCGTGGTCTGGCACTGGGCGAGGTAGAGCCTGCCGACTTTGTGCGGGTGCTGGGCAAGGAGCTGCGGGTGTCTGCCATCGTGGGCGCAGTGCTGGGCATCGTGAATGGCCTGCGCATCTACCTGATGTACACCTTCCTCTTCCCCGGTCAGTACGCCAACGTGATGGGCTACGCCATCGTGGTCAGCGTGTCGCTGTTCTTCAGCGTCATTCTGGCAAAGCTGGTGGGCGGTATGCTGCCGCTTGCCGCCAAAAAGCTGGGTGCCGACCCCGCTATCATGGCTACCCCCTTCATCACCACCATTGTGGACGCCTGCAGCCTGATCCTCTATTTCCAGATCGCACAGCTGGTGTTCCGCAATATGATGTAAGCTGTCAGCTACTGCACCCCGGACAAGCAAACTCGCTTGTCCGGGGTGCTTTTTTAGCATCCTCGCCCTCTCCGTCTGCTCACTGCGTTCGCATCCACCTCTCCCAAAGGGAGAGGCCTTGGCAAAGAGATGAAGTTTGCGTGGACTGCCAAAGGCTCTCCCTTTGGGAGAGCTGGCACCGAAGGTGACTGAGAGGGCGAGGATGCTACCCTTGTGCAGCAGCTTTTTCCAGTGTGGAAAACCGCTGTTTGTGTCCGTTTTCCACACCGGGTTTTTCTCCCCGGCGGTTTGTGGAAAACTGCCCGGGGCAAAATTCCAGATTGGAGAAAAGCAAACCCGTAAGCCGGAGTAAACTGTAAAAACAAAAGAAAAAACTTCGACTTTCTTTTTTATAAAAGGCAGAATGCCCACATTTTAGCCCAGAAACTTCCAGAATACGGCGGCGTCCATTACGGCTTGTATAGGACTTTCCTCCACTGGATGTGGAAAACTATGTGGAAAAGGTGGAAAACATCGTTGGAAACTGCGCTTCTTTTTCACAAAAACGGTGGAAAACCCGGTGGAAAAAGTGAAAAGTTCATTCCAGAACGGATAGTCCATACAATTTCCGGTTGTCGTTTTGGGACTTAAAATCCGCATGAATGCTGTGTTTTTTCCGCCTTTTCCACACCCCGGCGGCTTCGGGGTGTAAAAATCGGTTTTCCGCTGAAGGCTTCCCCCGGACGGGGGAAGCTGTCACCGCAGGTGACTGATGAGGGCGCTGTTGCCGTAGTTACCCCTCATCCGGCGCTACGCGCCACCTTCCCCCCAAGGGGTGAAGGCTTTTGCTCTGGGGCAAGCTGCGAAAGTTGATTTCAACGCCTTCCGCGTGGATTTTCTTGAATGCAGGGGCCTATCATGGTAAAATAGGGGTAACATGAAACTGGCGGGGCATCCCGCAACGGAGGCGAAACACATGAACAACTGGCTGAATAAGCTGGAGCGCAAGTATGGCCGCTATGGCATCCCGAACCTGACCAATATTCTGGTGGCGGGGCAGATCTTGGTGCTGGCCATCGAGCTGTTTGTTGACCGTACCATCACGGGCTGGCTTGGCCTGAACCGGTTCTTGCTGCTGCAAGGGCAGGTCTGGCGGGTGATCAGCTTTGTATTCATCCCCTTTTCCGGCGGCAGCATCCTCAGCGTGGTGCTGGGCATCTACTTCACATGGTTCGTCGGCACGGCGCTGGAGCGGGAGTGGGGCGATTTCCGCTACACGGTGTATCTGCTGTCCGGCGTGCTGGGCACAGTGCTGGGCTGTCTGCTCACCGGCGTGACCGCAAGCACCTACTGCCTGTCCCTCTCACTGCTGCTGGCCTTTGCCATGCTGTACCCGGAGGTGCAGCTGCTGCTCTTCTTTGTCATCCCCATCCGGGTAAAGTACTTCGGCATTTTTGCGGCTGTGCTGTGGGTATTCAGCTTTCTGGGCGCTTCCCTGCCCGGCAAGCTGGACTATCTGCTGTCCATGCTCAACGTATGGCTCTTCTTTGCCCCCATGGCCTACCGCTCCCTCCGCGCATGGGTGCGCCGGGAGCAGTGGAAGAGGAAGAATAGGAGGTAAAACCTCCCGTGAAAATGGAAACTGCCGAGGGGTGTTCTCTTTTGACACCAAAAGCCGGAAAAGTGTGCGCTTTGCGGGGTAACTTTCTGCTTGCTTTCAGCGTGCAGGGACGCTCCGCTGGGCCAGAGGCAGGGAGGGGGGTTCCGACTCCCCCCTCCCTACCTCTGGACTCCACCCACCCCGCAACGGGTTAAGGGCTGCACGCCCTTAACAATCCTAAAGAAGAAGTCGAAGCACAAAAAAGCTAGCGCTGCGCCAGTCGGCGCTATCGCTTTAACGCTTTTTTCGCTTCTCCATCCATAGCCCCTCAGTCGCTGCGCGACAGCTCCCCCCGGGGGAGCGGGCACGCCCGCAGCGCCGCGCTTTCGCAGAAAGCGGCGCGGCAGCTGCCGTTTTCCTCTACGACCCCTCCCGTGAAAATGGAATACCGGAGCGTCCGCAGACGCTCCGGTATTCCGAAATTAAAAATAAATCTTCCGCTATTTATGCCCAGAGCAACGCGGAGGGCATTTTAAATCTTTAAATCGTCTTACCGTTTCACAAAAGGAGTACCCCCATCATGATGCTGGACCGCATGGAAGGCAACGCAGAACTGAAAACCAGCGTGCAGCAGATGCTGGCCACCCGCCGGCTGACCCACAGCGTGTTGCTGGTGGGCGAAGCCGGTCTTGGCACCGGCTTTGCCGCCCGCTGCATCGCCGCCGACTACCTCTACCCGGCAGGCGGTGCTGCCGCCGAAGCCCTTTTGCGCGGCGAGTGCTGCCGCGCCGTGGCAAAAGCCGGTAAGCGCGACAGCGGCACGGTGGAGACCGGCATCGTGCGGGAAGCCATCTCGGTGTCCGGCATGGGCAGCGGCGGGAAGTATCTGGTGGGTCAGGTCACCGCCATGCGCAGCGAAATTTTCAACACCAGCCTTTCCGCCGAGGGACGCGCGGTGCTTTTGTACCATGTGGAGCGGATGAACGAGGAATCCGCCAACGCCCTGCTCAAGGTCATGGAAGAGCCGCCGGAGGGGGTGCTGTTCCTGCTCACGGCGGATTCGCTGGCCAGCGTGCTGCCCACCATCCGCAGCCGTTGCGTCAGCTTTGCGGTGGCACCGGTGTCCCCCGCCGACTGCACCCGCTACTGCGCGGCGCAGGGAGTGGATAAAAAAACAGCCGCACTGTACAGTGAGCTGTTCGATGGTCATATCGGCACGGTGCTGGCTGCCGCCCGGGACGAAGCCCGCACTGCACAGGTGGAAAAGGCGCTGGAACTTGCCCGCGCTGCCGCCGCCCGGGACAGCTACACCGCCGCCGTGCTGCTTGCCGCTTACGAAAAGGATAAAGCCGCCGCAGCCGCCCTGCTGACCGATTTTCGCGCCGTGGCAGCAGCTGGTCTGCGCAGCAGTCCCCGCGCCCCGGTGCAGGGCACACAGGCGCGGCAGGCGGTGCGTCTGGCAGATGCCGCCTTGCAGCGGCTGGGCGCACAGGTGAACCCCAAAGTGGTGCTCTCGGTGTTTGCGGCAAAGCTGCGTACCCTTTGAAAAAATAACGAAACAACAAGAACCCCCTCCGGCGCTTGCGGTACACCGGAGGGGGTTCTTGTTTGGGGTATTGCTTTGGTGTGAGGAGGAATCATGTGCGGGGAAGTGGTTGCGGCCCCACTGTCCCTGCAAGATACAGTATACCCGATTTTACGAAAAAAGTCATTACATTTCTGTGAAAAATCAAAAAAGTTCCTGAAACTTTGTACCGCACTGCGAAAAAAATACAAGATGAAACGTTTGAGAAGTCGCGCGTGTTCTGATGGGCAGCGTGCTCGCCCTCTCCGTCTGCTCACTGCGTTCGCATCCACCTCTCCCAAAGGGAGAGGCCTTGGCAAAGAGATGAAGCTTGTGTGGACTGCCAAGGGCTCTCCCTTTGGGAGAGCTGGCGCGAAAGCGCCTGAGAGGGCGAGGTTGATTCCCCCGCGCAGCGCCGCACTCTCACCCGTTTTTCAGCTGCTCCGCGTGCAGTTTTCCGTGCTCTACATAGTGCGCGGCGTTGTGCAGGTTGGCTTCGATCTGTGCCGCGCTCACCTGCTTGATGACCCGGGCGGGCACGCCCACCGCCACCGAATTGTCCGGGATGACCATGCCCTCCGGCACAAGCGCCCCTGCCCCGATGATGCAGTTTTTGCCCACCACGCAGTGGTTCAGCAATGTGGCGTGCATCCCGATCAGACTGCCATCCCCTACGGTGCAGCCGTGCACCAGTGCGCAGTGCCCTACCGTGACGTTTTCGCCAAGGGTCACGCAGCCGCCAATGTCGCAGTGCAGCACCGCGTTGTCCTGCACGTTGCTGTTTTTGCCGATGGTCAGCGTGCCGTCATCGCCGCGCAGCACCGCGCCGTACCAGACGGTAGAGCCGGGCTTTAAAACCACATCCCCCTGCACGGTGGCGCTGGGAGCTACAAAAGCTGCGCCTTCATCCCGGGGCTTTTTTCCACAAAAAGATAAGAACATTGTTAAAAACCACCTTTCACCCTTTTTCTTTTGGCTGGTTTATGGTATTCTTTATAAAGACGGGTCTCGCCGTTTCTATTCTATCGCAAGGCGGGAAATGAGTGCAAGAGTAAAATAGCATATTTGCGATATGCAGTTTGCGGATGTTGTTCGTGCATTGAAAACGCAAACTGCGATAGCAAGCTGACGCTTTATCATCAAGGGAGAAGTTCATGGATCTTCAAAAAAGCTGTCGCCGGCTGGCGGCATGGGTGCTCACGCTGGCACTGGCTGCGGCGCTGGCTTTGCCGGGCGGGGCGGTATACGCAATGCCCATCCAGACCGCCAATGCACAGGAAAGTGTTTACCTGATCAACGCCGTCACCGGCGAGGTGCTGCTGGACCAGAACTCCGGGCAGCAGCGCTGCGTGGCAAGCCTGACCAAGATGATGACCGCCCTGCTGCTGCTGGAAAGCGGCAAGAACCTTGACGAGACCATCACCGTGCCCGCCGACCTGACGGAGGAGTTCCAAAAGATCCGCAGCCAGAACGGCAGCACCCTTCTGCTGGCGGCGGGCGAACAGCTGCGCCGCATCGACCTGCTGTATGCGCTGCTGGTGTGCAGCGCCAACGATGCCGCCAGCGTCATCGCGTGGGACGTGGCGGGCAGCATCCCGGCCTTTGTGCAGCAGATGAACGCCCGGGCGGCGCAGCTGGGATGCACCAGCACCCGGTTCTCCTGCCCGCACGGCTTGTACGATGATGGAAATGTTTCCACCGCACAGGATATGGGAAAGATCGCGATAGCCTGTGCCCAGTACGAGATATACCGGCAGATCGCCGATACCCTGCAATACGAGATCCCGGCCACCAACCTGCACGCGGCGCGCAGTATCCGCTCCACCAACAAGATGCTGGACCCGGAAAACAGCTGCTACCGTGCCTACATTCACGGCATGAAAACCGGGTTTACCACAAAAGCGGGGCGCTGCTATGTGACCGCCGCCCAGCAGGGGGATACCATTTACGGGCTGGTCATTCTGGGCTCGGACCGGAAAAACATCTACGCCGAAGCTGCGGCCATTCTGGACTGGGCCTTTGCGGACTGTCCGCAGCAGCAGGCTGCTGCCTGAAAAAAGCCGGTTTTCTTTTACCGGCATCTGTGATATGCTTTATCGCTGAAGAAGTTGATTAGGGGGTACGCTCATGCTTCATAACACGTTCTGCCGCCGGCTGGCGGCGCTGGTGCTCACATTGGCAGTGGCTCTTTCGGCAGCGCTGCCGGGGTTTGCGGCATACCCCATGCCCGTCCAGACCGCTACCGAGACCGAGTCGGTGTATCTGTTCAACGCGGACACCGGCAAGACCATCCTGAGTCAGAACGCCGACCAGCAGAAATATGTGGCAAGCCTGACCAAGCTGATGACCGCCCTGCTGCTGGTGGAAAGCGGCAAGGACCTGAACGGTGAAGTGACCGTGCCCACCGACCTGACGCAGGAGTTCAAAGATATCCAGAACGCCAACGGCACCACCATAGGGCTGCGCATCGGCGAGACCGTGCGCCGCATCGACCTGCTGAACGCCATGCTCATCGTCAGCGCCAACGACGCCGCCAGCGTTATTGCGTGGGACGTGGGTGGCAGCGTGGTGGGCTTTGTGCAGCAGATGAACGCCAAGGCGGCGGAGCTGGGCTGCACCGGCACGAACTTTACCTGTGCCCACGGCCTGTTTGACTACGGCAACGTGTCCACTGCGCAGGATCTGGCAAAGATCGCCGCCGCCTGCGCGGAGAACCAGACCTTTGCACAGGTGGCGGGCACTGCCAGCTACGTGCTGCCTGCCACCAATCTGCGCAAGGCGGAGTATACCATCAGCAGCTCCAACAGCCTGATGAACAGCGAAAGCTCAAACTACCGGGAGTACGTCCAGTGGGTCAAGGGCGGCTTTACCACGCTGGCAGGCCGCTGCATCGTGGCCTTTGCCCAGCAGGACGGCCACAGCTACGGGCTGGTGATCCTTGGCTGCGACACGCTGGAGCACCTGTTTACCGAGTGTGACGACCTGTTCGACTGGGCCTTTGCCAGCTTTGCCGACCGTCCGCTGGTGGATACCCAGACCGTGCTGACCACCGTAGACCTGAACAAGTGCCGCACCGAGCCGGCTGTGGAGCTGTACGCCGCCGCGCCGGTCAGCGGCTACGGCCACAGCGATGATAAGGTAAGCTATTCCTTCGACCTGCCCGAGAGTGTCTCTGCCACCGTCAAGGAAGGTCAGAAGCTGGGCACCGCTACCGTCTATCTGGACGGCTACGAGGTGGGACAGGTAGACCTTGTGACCCACCGGGAGTATGTGTCGGATTTCCGCACCGATATCAAGGCCACCCTGTTGCTGCTCTGCGCCCTGATTTTGATCCTGTGCGCGCTGGGCTTTGCCACCCTGCGCTGCGGCGGCGGGCTGACCCTCAACCAGCGCCGCCGTCAGATGAAACGGAGAAGATAAGAAATAACTCCCTCAGTCAAAACCTGACGGTTTTGCCAGCTCCCTCGGAGAGGGAGCCTCTGGCGCACCCGCAAACTTTGCACTTTAGCTGGAAACTTTACCGCCATGCCAAAGGCCCCATCCCAGAGGGGGCTGTCTGCGTAGCAGACTGGGGGAGTTCAGGCAAGAACCCCTTCCGTCATCGCCTGCGGCGCGCATTTCAAATCGTCAAAGATAAAAGGGGCAGATGCACGGTAGCAGAGTTCCCATAAAACAGTATTTGCAAAAGCTCCCGAAATGGGGAAGATTTGGCGTGACTTCGGTCACGCCTTTTCTTTTGCTTCCAGTTCATCCAGAGGGATGTACCCCAGCCCATCGTACTTGATATGGATGTGCTGCACCCGCTTTCCGCTGGACTTATCCGGGGCATCCACATAGATGGCCGACACCAGTTCACGGAGAGCATAAGGGGTGAGTTCTTCAATATGAACGTACTTGTGCGCTTTCTGGACGAACTTTTCAATATTCTCGATCTGCTGTTCCTGTACTTCAATTTCCTGCTGGATGGAGAGAACTTCCTCTTCCAGCTGCTTCTGTTCGGCATCGTAGCTCTGACTCATCATGTCGAAGCGGTCATCGCTAAGCTTTCCGTTAACATTGTCCTCGTAAATCTTCATGAACAGCCGTTTGAGGTCTGCGATCCGCTTCTCATTCCGGGCAAGCTGCTTCTTCAGGACAGTCAGCTTTTCGGTGCTTTCCACCCGAAGCTGCTCCTCCATGACCTTGCGGAAGTAGTCCTCATGACAGAGGATGTAGTCCGTCACCCGCTGAACATGGCTTAGCACACGGCCCTCCAAAACCTTTACCCGGATGAAATGTCCCTTGCACTTGCTCCCGTTCTTCTTGTGCAGA
>OFMG01000870.1_pt1 | contig 31713 bp, 34 predicted proteins | sample 1541751 | NCBI WGS metagenome assembly OFMG01 (sample SAMN04209232, study PRJEB22552) | human gut metagenome | biome: gut; material: feces | host: Homo sapiens | place: USA: Oklahoma
CAAAAATCAGACTACAGACACGCTATACACTCTTATGCTACATAATCCAGTTTACGGCACCCCGGTTCGAATGTTACATTGCCCACTACAACCTGTTCTGTGGAAAGCATATTCAAATAACTTTGCCCAACAAAGTACTTTGCGTATGCATCGTTAGGTTCCCCAACAGGAAACATACTCATTTCTTCTGGTTTCATGCTTTATTCCTCCTTATATCCATTTCTCGAAATCTTTTTGCGATCGGCTTACACTGCTTCCATAAATTGCAAGACCTTTTTCCACATTTGCATTGGGACATAATCTTTTAATATCTCTTTCGCTCTGTCCCATGCCGCTGCCTTCATGTGTGCAAAAAGGTTTGATGGTTTTTCCGCTGAAATCAAAGTGTTCCAAAAAAGTAAAAACTGCCATGGGCATGGTACTCCAGTAATTGGGGAAACCAAGATAAATGGTATCATATGCATCAATGCTTTCAGGATAAGCCTTTAATTCCGGATGCGCATCCCGTTTCTGGTCTTCTTGGGCCTGTGCGATGCACTGATTATATCCTTTTGCACAAGGCTATACCTGTTCGATCTTGAATAAATCTGCGCCTGTTAATTGCTGAAGGATGCCCGCTGCCACCTCTGTATTGCCTATTGTCAGATTCTTCAGCATGCCGCTTACGTAATTTTCATCTGCTCTAGAATAAAAAGCGATCAAATTCTTTGCCATCTCGTTCCCTCCTTTTCTTTTGATTTCATTATACCCCCGCCTTCATTGACGAAGAATCTCCAATATGTTATGATAGTATAAACTATTGGTTTATACTATCTCGAGGAGGTGCCCCATGTATAATCCTCTTTTAAATACCTTTGTGGCTGTTGCTGACTGCGGCAGTTTTACAAAAGCATCAGAAACATTGTTTATATCACCAACCGCTGTCATGAAGCAAATGAATGCTCTGGAAAAGCATCTGGAACTGAAACTCATTGAACGTACACCGTCAGGCATATATTTGACGCAAGCCGGTGCTGTCATTTACAAAGAAGCAAAATTTATGATGGAGTATTCGCAAAAAGCTATCTCCAGAGCAAAGGCTGCCCTTTACGACTATGAAACAACTTTTTGTGTAGGTACATCCACGTTGAATCCGGCAAAGCCTTTTATGGATCTCTGGTATTTGGTTAATCAGGATTTTCCAGCATACAAACTGCATCTCGTTCCCTTTGCCGATAACCATGATGGCATTCTTTCAGAAATAGAAAAGCTTGGAGAAAAATTTGATTTCCTGATTGGTGTCTGTGATTCAAAGAAATGGCTTTCTCGATGTAACTTCTTGCCGCTGGGACGTTATGCAAAAATGGTCGCTGTATCCAGAGAACATCCCCTTGCCTCAAAGACCTGTATCAATATTGAGGATTTGTATGGAGAAACCCTCATGATGGTACGAAAAGGCGATTCTGAAACAAATGACCATATCCGTAGAAATCTGGAAGAAAATCATCCGGAAATACATATTGAGGATACGCCTCAATTTTATGATCTTTCTGTCTTTAACCGCTGTGCGAAAACGGGAAATGTTCTTTTGACCATAGAGTGTTGGCGGGATGTTCATCCGGGATTGGTTTCCATTCCTGTAAATTGGGATTACAGCATTCCTTATGGTCTGCTTTATAGTTTTGACGCACCAAAAGACGTTTTACAGTTTGTGGAGGCAGTAAAGAATATCAGACCTCTGCCTGAAGGAATGAACTCATTTTGAGCACAAAAAGAGGCAGCTGTTTATACAGCTGCCTCTTTTCTTTTCAAACAACATAAATATATAAAAGGCTTACCATCCGCAATGAACAGATGGCAAGCCACATCCTTTGGCTGCTTCAATAATTTTGAAGTATTACTTTAGGAACATCTTTAGCAAAGTTTTCTCATGTACAGTATGTCATTATTTTGGAGGTTATTTTGATTGACAATTATTTGTGAGCATGTTGCTCTTTTAAAAACAATCTCAAAACCATTGCCACAGCCGCAAGAATGATAATCATCCAAAATGTGCTGTTATATGCACCGCCAGATTTTTCAATCAAAGCACTAGAGATCATTGGACCAATGATTGCCGCAGGAATCAGGGAAAAATTGGCAATACTAAAGTTAACAGCAAAGTTTTTAGGACCAAATCTATCAAGAATAACAGCAGATGCCAGTGTTGGCGTACCACCGTAACCCAGACCACTGAAAATCAGCCCCAAAAGGATGAAAGGCGCAGCCTGGAAAATAGCCCCTAATGTCAATAACAGACCTGCCAATAAAACAAAACAGTTATTGAGCATTGTAGATTTCTTTTCTCTGAATCTGTCAAAGAAGGCGCCATGTACAACACGACCAACCCCATTGAACAGAGAAACGATCAAGCCTAATGTCGCAGGAATTCCAAATGCAACTGCAATGGATGCTGCACTGTTGATTACCAATAGGCTGGCAGAGTTCAACAAAACTGTCCAGACTACAAAAATCCAGAATGTTTTTTCTTTCATCATTTCGCCAGCTGTATAACCAACGGCACCTTTCGCCTGCTGTTCTGCAGCTTTCTTCTGATCCACGACAGGTGGTTTGATAAAAGCAGAACCAATAAACAAAATCACAGCAATCGCAACACCTAAAATTCTAAATGTCGTGAATAAGCCGATTTTTGCAATAATGGAGTCTACCAAGCTGCCCAGAACGATGCCGCCTAAGCCAAATCCCAACAGCATGATGCCAGAAGCCAATCCAGCTCGATCTGCAAAGCTTTTGTTTACAGTACTGATGATGGAGTTATATCCCATCCCAACACCGCTTCCGCCAAAAAAGCCATATAAAATATATAACAGAATTAAGCTGCTTTTCTGATTCTGGGGATTCAGCATTGATACCCCAACGAATCCGATAAAAAGCATAACAGCAGCGATCCACAAAATCTTTTTCGCACTGATTTTCTTTGCAAGATTCCCTGCAACAAACGCACTCAGGCAGAAGAAAATCATAGAAATGGTAAATGTCATGGATAGCTGGGATACTGTCCAAGTATCATAAACACTTTTAAACGGCGCATTGAATATGGACCACGCATAAATCAACCCTAAAAACAGCAGCATCACTGTTCCGGCAAATAACATCAGCCAGCGATTTCCATTTCCATTTTCTTTCATAGGTCTTCCTCCTATCGCTTGTTGGATCTCCGCCAGATCTTCTGTTCTTCAGCAGCTTTGATCAGTTCATCACGGAAATCAGGATGTGCAATGGAGATGATTGCTTCCGCTCTCTGCCATGTTGCCAGACCGGACAACTGTGCAACACCATATTCTGTTACCATTCTGGGTGCTTGTGTTCTGGGTGTTGTGATTACATCACCCGCTGTGAATTTAGGCAGAATACGAGAATGCACTTCTCCTTTTTTGTCTTTGAATGTGGAAGACATTGCCAAGAATGCCTGTCCATGTTCAGCAGCATATGCGCCTGTCACAAAGTCCAGCTGTCCGCCTGTACCGCTGATATGTCTTGTGCCGGATGTTTCAGAGCAAACCTGGCCATACAAGTCCATGGATACACAGCCATTGATGGATACAAAATGATCCAGCTGTCTGATGGTTTCAGGATTATTCACATATCTCATAGGTGCAGACATAATATCAATATTATGATTCAGGAATTCATACAGATCTGTGGAACCATTACAGATGGAGAATACACCTTTGCCGCGGTTCAGCAGTTTTTTCTTATTTGTGATTTTGCCTGCCTGATACAGTTTCAGATAGCCATCACTCATCAGTTCTGTATGCATACCCAGGTCTTTCAGGTCGGAATCAGCAATCAAACCACCCAAAGCGTTGGGCATGCCGCCGATACCAATCTGCAGTGTGATACCGTCATACAAATAAGGGAAAATATTCCCTGCAATCTTTTTGTCGATTTCGGAAGGCGCACCACCCGGAGCAATGCCCAGAGGTTTTGTGCTTTCTACAACATAATCTACTTCGGAAATATGGATATGATCACATTCCATACCGAAAACAAATGGCATATTCGGATTTACTTCCAGAACAATGTGATCAGCTGCGTCCAGCATTTCCTGCATGCAGCAGTTTGTCAGACCATAGCTGAAGTACCCGTTTTTATCCATGGGAGATACTGTAATCATGGCAACATTAACGGGAGCATACCCTCTTGAATAGTAGGAACCGCAGTTTCTGAAAAGCATAGGAGAATAGAAAGCTCTCCCCTGATCTACATATTTTCTGTCAATGCCGGAGCAATGCCACAGGTTATAAGTAAATGCTTTCTGATCGGGATCCTGTTCAACAATTTGAACGGGTTTCATGCTGATGGCATTTCTTACTTTGACATCTTCCAGTTCATCTCTGCGGGCTGCCAGAGCGGCGTCCAAATCTTCCGGGAAAGAGCAGGTCTGGCTGTAATCTACCCAATCACCACTTTTTACAATTTTCACTGCTTCTTCAGCAGATACCAGTTTCTTTTTGTATTCTTCATATACATTCATAATTCAACACTCATTTCCTAGAAATTTTAGAAACAGCGAATCCCAGCTGTTTTCATGCTGAGATTCGCCTACTTTATTTACCTAGAGTCAGTATTTCCTGTTATACCAAATCCATACCCACTTTGATTGCTTTCAGGTTGTCTTCAACAAAAGCAGGTTTTACGTTTTCTCTTACGATTCTATCCCAATCGATGTTATCCAGTTTCATAGCCTTGATGATTGTGCCCAGCAGGATGATGTTCATGACCTTGCCGTTGCCCAGTTTCACTGCTTCTTCTGTTGCGTTTACAACAGTCACATCGTGGCATGCTTTTTTGATTTCATCGATGATGTCAGCTGCGTAATCAGCTTTACCCATAATGACAGGCATGGGCATCATTTCATGATCGTTGACAACTACTTTGCCGTCTTTTTTCAAATATTCCAGCCATCTCAGTGCTTCCATTTTTTCAAAAGACACGATCATGTCTGCGGAACCTTTTTCAATAACGGGAGACCAAACTTTATCGCCATATCTAACCTGAGAAGAAACGCTGCCGCCTCTCTGGCTCATGCCGTGGATCTCACTCATTTTTACGTCGAATCCTTCTTCCATCAGACCTAATGTCAGAAGTTTAGAAGCCAGAATAGTACCCTGACCACCTACACCAACCAATAATACACTCTTTGTCATCTTATTTCTCCACCTTTCCGATTGCATTCTTAGGACAAATCTGCTGGCATACATCACAGCCTACGCACTGCAGAGGATCGATTTCTGCTTTCTTATCATCTCTGTTCAGGAACAAAGCAGGACATCCGCTCTTCAAGCACATCTTACATCCGATACATTTGTCTTTGTCGACAATGTTCTTTGTTTTATATGCGTCAGGGAATTTTGCTTTATCTTCTTCGCTGAATTTCTTCAATACGCAAGGGTATTTTGTGATGATAACAGAAGGTTCGTCCAGAGAAAGTGCCCAATCCAAGGTTTCTCTTACCAGCTGCAGGTTGTTGGGGTTGATGGTTCTGATGTTTTTCGCACCCAAGGATCTGCATACGGTTTCGATATCCAGTTCTGTTGCATCGCTGCCGTCAGCATGTTTACCTGTACCAGGGTTTTCCTGATGACCAGTCATACCTGTGATTCTGTTGTCCAGAATGATATTTACGGTCTTGGAACCATTGTAAATACATTCAACCAGAGAGTTAATGCCTGTGTGGAAGAATGTGGAGTCACCCAGAACAGAAACAACTCTCATATCTTCGTGGAACATTTCGAACTTCTTAGCCGCACCGTGACCCATGGAGAAGCTTGCGCCCATGCAAAGGTTCAAGTCCATTGCATTGTAAGGATCAGCAAAACCTAAGGTATAGCAACCGATGTCACCGGAAATCAGAACATTCTTTTTCTTGCCCAGTTCATAGAACAGACCTCTGTGAGGACAGCCTGCGCACAGTGCAGGTGGACGAGCAACAACTTTAGTTCTGTCGTAATCTACGCTTTCGAATGTTTTGCCGAATACGCATTTTCTGATTACGTCGGATGTCAGTTCGTCATATGCAGGGAATGTGTTTTTGCCTTTAGGAGCAAAACCAACTCTCTGAATTTCTTCTTCCAGAATAGGATCGTTTTCTTCGATTACATAGATAGTATCCAAGCCTGTGCAGAATTTTTTGATCAGTTCGGAAGGCAGAGGATATGTAAAGCCAAGTTTCAGGTAGTTTACATCATCACCGAATACTTCTTTTGCATAGCAGTAGCACATACCGGATACAACTACGCCGACTTTTTTACCGTTGTCTTCAATTCTGTTCAGGTGTGTTGTTTCGGAGAATTCTTTCAGTTTTACCAGTCTGTCTTCCAGCAGAATTCTCTGTTTTTTCGCAATTGCAGGAGGATTCAGATGTTTTGCAATGTTCTTTTCATATTTTTTAGCAGGTACATCTGCTCTTTCTGCACATTCTACAATACCTTTGGAATGGCAAAGTCTTGTTGTCATTCTCATCAGGATAGGTGTGTCAAACTGTTCAGAAATTTCAAAAGCTTCTTTCATGAAATCTCTTGCTTCCTGAGAATCGGAGGGTTCCATCATAGCGATTTTTGCTGCTTTTGCATAATGTCTGTTATCCTGTTCATTTTGAGAGGAATGCTGACCAGGTTCATCGGCTGTGATGATAACCATACCGCCGTTTACACCCTGATATACAAAAGAGAACAGAGGGTCTGCCGCTACGTTCAGGCCAACGTGTTTCATAGAAGCCATACTTCTCGCACCTGCGATAGATGCGCCAATTGCTGCTTCCAGAGCCACTTTTTCGTTGGGTGCCCATTCGGAATACACTTCTTTATAACCAGACATGTTTTCCAGAATTTCTGTACTGGGAGTACCAGGATAAGCTGATGCAAAATTTACGCCAGCTTCCCAAGCGCCTCTCACCAAAGCTTCGTTACCTGTCATTAATTTCTTCATACTTCAATCTCCCTCTTCCATTCCATAATAAATACACATTTTTATGCGTTAAACACTTCTTCGAAAATCGGCAGGGATTTTTCGATGGTTTCTTTTGATACGCAGTAGCACAGTCTGAAGTAACCTTCTACACCAAAATCGTCGGAAGGAACTACCAACAGATTTTTCAGCTTACATTTTTCAGAAAATGCTTTGCCATCGCCGCCGGGTGCTTTTACGAAAAGATAGAATGCACCGTCAGGGCTTGCACATTCGTAACCGATTTTCTTCAAACCGTTGTAAAGCAGTTTGCGGTTCACATCATATGCTTCCAAGTCGGGTTTTTCATATGCACAGCGAGCAACTACACGCTGGATCAGTGTAGGAGGGCAAACATGACCAATAACTCTGGATGCCCCTGCGATTGCAGCGAACATTTCTTTTGCGTCTGTCAGTTTTTCAGGCACATAAACGTAACCGATACGTTCGCCGGGCAGAGACAGAGATTTGGAATAGGAATAGCATACGAGTGTGTCTTTGTAGATGGAAGGAACCCAAGGCACTTCTACACCATCATATACCAGTTCACGATAAGGTTCATCGGAAATCAGGTATACAGGTCTGCCAAGTTCTTCACTCTTCTTAGTCAGGATCGCAGCCACTTTTTCCAGTGTTTCTCTGCTGAATACAACGCCGGAGGGGTTGTTGGGAGAGTTGATGATCACTGCCTGTGTATGTTCATTGATCATTGTTTCCAATGTTTTCAGATCAATCTGGAAGTTTTCTGTATCAGCAGGTACATAAACGAACTTGCTGCCGGTACTTTCAACAAAAGGACGATATTCGGGGAAGAACGGTGCAACTGCCAGAATTTCTGTATCGCTGTCGATATTCAGTGCTTTGCACACTGCGATCAGTGCAGGTGCTGCGCCGCATGTGAAATACAGGTCTGCGCCATGAATTTCTGTTCCGGTACGTTCTGCCAGTTCTTTTGCTACCGCATCTCTTGCATCAGCAAAGCCAGGTGCGCTGCTATATCCATGAACCAGCAGACTATCTTCATTCTTGATAACATCAATAGCAGCTTCGTTTACAGATGCAGGAGAAGGAATACTGGGATTGCCCAGAGAGAAGTCAAAAACGTTTTCCTTGCCTACTACCGCTGCTTGCTGCAAACCGTATTCAAACAATTCACGAATACAGGATTTTGCACTACCAAGACCATAAAAATACTGATTATACATATTTCAGCCTCCATTCTCTTTTGTTGCAGTTACTTTATCTTTTGCAGGTATTACACAAGGCTCATACCCACTTGAATTGCCTTCAGGTTATCTTCTACAAATGCAGGTTTCACATTTTCACGGACAATTTTGTTCCAATCGATATCTTCCAGTCCCATGGCTTTGATGATGGTGCCAAGGAGGATGATATTCATTACTTTGCCATTTCCAAGCTTCACCGCTTCTTCTGTTGCGTTTACAACAGTAACGTCTTTGCAGTTATCCTGCATTTCTTTGATAATATCCGGAGAATAATCCGCCTTACCCATGATAACAGGCATAGGCATCATTTCATGATTATTGACAACAACTTTGCCGTCTTTTTTCAGATATTCCAGCCATCTCAGGGCTTCCATTTTTTCAAAAGATACGATCATATCTGCGGAACCCTTTTCGATAACGGGAGACCAAACTTTTTCACCATATCTTACCTGAGAAGATACGCTGCCGCCTCTTTGGCTCATGCCGTGGATTTCACTCATTTTTACATCGTATCCTTCTTCCATCAGACCTAATGTCAGGAGCTTAGAAGCAAGGATTGTACCCTGACCGCCTACGCCAACCAGCAAAATGTTTTTTGTTCTTTTATCACTCATCTTCTTAGCGCTCCTTTCCGATTGCCTGTTTCGGACATACCTGTTCACATACGCCACAGCCTACACACTGCAGAGAATCGATACCAGCTTTTTTGGTTTCTCTGTCAATGTAAAGAGCAGGACAACCTGTCTTCAGGCACAGCTTACAGCCAATACATTTATCTGTGTCAACAACGTCTTTGGTCTTGTATGCCGTAGGGAATTTCGCTTTATCATCTTCGCTGAATTTCTTCAGAACGCAAGGCCATTTTGTGATGATTACAGAAGGTTCATCCAGACCCAGAGCCCAATCCAGTGTTTCTCTCATCAGTGTCAGATTATTAGGATCGATGGTTCTGATATTTTTTGCACCCAGTGCTCTACATACGGTTTCAATATCAATTGCTGTTGCATCGCTGCCGTCTGCGTGTTTGCCGGAACCAGGGTTTTCCTGATGACCTGTCATACCAGTGATTCTGTTGTCCAGAATGACGCTGACGGTCTTGGAATTGTTGTATAGACATTCTGTCAGGGAGTTGATACCTGTGTGGAAGAATGTGGAGTCGCCCATTACACCAACCACTCTTGTATCTTCACCCTTCTGTTCGAAAGCTTTCGCAGCACCATGACCTGTGGAGAAAGCTGCACCCATACATACGCAGGAATCAATTGCATTGTAAGGTTCTGCGAAGCCCAGTGTATAGCAGCCGATGTCACCAGTTACCATGACATTCTTTCTCTTGCCCAGTTCATAGAAGAAACCTCTATGAGGACATCCTGCACACAGTGCGGGAGGTCTGGGAACAACTTTTGCTTTGTCGTAATCAATGGTTTCAAATTCTTCGCCGTGAACGCATTTGCGGATTACGTCAGATGTCAGTTCATCATAAGCAGGGAATGTATTTTTGCCTTTTACTTCAAAGCCAAGTCTCTGCACTTCTGCTTCGATCAGCGGATCATTTTCTTCGATTACATAGATTGTATCTAAACCTTTGCAGAATTCTGCGATTTTTTTCTGAGGCAGTGGATATGTAAAGCCCAGTTTCAGATAGTTTACATCATCGCCAAATACTTCTTTTGCGAAACAGTAACACATACCAGAAGTGATTACACCAACTTTGCTTCCGTTGTCTTCCACAAAGTTCAGAGGTGTCTGTTCGGAGAATTCTTCCAACTGTTTCATTCTCTCAGCCAGTACTACTCTGCGCACCTTCGCGTTTGCAGGAACCATTACATATTTCTTTGCGTTTTTCTCATAAGGTTTTACAGGAGCTTTTTCCACTCTGTCGCCACATTCAACCAGACCTTTGGAATGACAAGCTCTCGTGGTCATTCTCATCAGCACGGGTGTGTCAAAACGTTCAGAAATTTCATAGGCTTCTTTCATGAAATCCTTTGCTTCTGCGCTGGTAGCGGGTTCCATCATGGGAATCATTGCTGCCCTTGCATAGTTTCTGTTGTCCTGTTCATTCTGAGAGGAATGCTGTCCAGGTTCGTCAGCAGTTACAACAACCATACCACCATTTACACCAGTATAAACGAATGTAAACAGAGGATCCGCAGCAACATTCAGACCTACATGCTTCATTGCTGCCAAACTTCTTACACCTGCGATAGATGCACCGATGGCAGCTTCCATTGCTACCTTTTCATTGGGTGCCCATTCGGAGTAGATTTCCTTCCTCGCAGACATGTTTTCAATGATTTCTGTGGAAGGGGTGCCTGGATATGCAGAAGCCACCAATACGCCAGCTTCCCATGCGCCCTGCACCAGAGCTTCGTTACCTGTCATTAGTTTTTTCATAACTATCCTCCTTATCTGCTTTGGTTGTGTTAGTTTCATATGTTTTTGCTATTTCTTTTTACCTGTTTAATTTCAGAACCCTATTTTACGTTAAGCCTCACTATTCTTACAGGGAATGAATTTACCAATGATACCGCCGATGACTGCGGGAAGGATCCATCCCAAAGAATATTCATGCAGTGGCAGATACTGTGTATATGTCAGAGGCAGACCAAAACCAGCCAGAACCTCAGACAAGCTGATTACAAATGCAAACAGTGTTGCTACTCTGATAACGTTATCATTTTTGATATATTTCCCGAAGAACATCAATACGGACATTGTAATGAAGCAAGGGAAGATTACGGACAGAATAGGTGCTGCCACGCTGATGATTTTGTCAATACCTGCGTTGGATACAACGAAGGAGAATACAGACATTACGATTACGACTGTTTTGTATTTGCATTTGCCGTTTGTCAATTTTTCCAGTGTACCAGCAAAACCGGATGTCAGACCAATTGCTGTTGTCAAGCAAGCGAACAGTACGATAACTGCCATCATGATTACGCCCCATGTGCCCAACAGTTCTTCTGTGATTGCTACTACCAGACCAGCCTGGTTATAATCTTCAAAACCGCCGGAAGAAACGGTTGCGCCCAGGAATGTCAAGCCGCCGTATACGATGAACAGCAGGATTGCCGCGATCAGCGCTGCTCTTGCCAGCAGACGACCCTGGACATCTTTTGTGTTGTAGCCTTTTTCAGTTACAGCACCCATGATTGCAACGATGATCAAACCAACACCCAGAGGGTCCATTGTCTGATAACCATTGATGATACCTTCTTTGATTGTTACAACTGTAGATTCATCTGCGATGGGACCAATGGGATCTACAATACCAAGCACGATCAATACAAGAACACAAATTACAAGAATAGGTGTCAGATAATTGCCGACAATATCAACGACCTTGGATGGACGAATTGTCAGGAAACAAACGATTGCAAAGAAGATAAAGCTGAAAACCCAAATGCTCAGGCTGGGGAACATCTGTGACCAGCCCATTTCAAATGTAGTTGCTGCCGTTCTGGGTACAGCCAAGCAAGGTGCAAGACAGGTAGCAATGATAATTGCTACAACGGTTGCCATCTTTTTCCCCAATCTGCTGGGAATACCAGTCATGGAAAGATCGTTGCTTCGAATGGTAGCGAAAATCGCGATCATGGAAACACCGATATCGACAATGAAGAAGAAAAAGAATCCCAGGAACCATTCCGCGCCTGTCATTCTCCCCAAATAGGGCGGAAAGATCAAGTTGCCTGCGCCGAAGAAAATCGCAAACATAGTCAAGCCAACCGCCATGATGTCTTTACCCTTAAGATTATTCATTACACATTCTCCCTTCCATACTTTAGTACAGTTATAATTCCGGTAACATTTCTAACACTCTTTCCTCCTTTCTTCTTTTTTAAGTAGCATCGTAATTTAACCGCTGATACGATGTTTTCTCCTTCTTTTCTTTGTACGTCCGCTTTTCCGTTCAGATACGGATCGCATCTGAAATCATATAAAACCCGAGGGAATTTACACGATATTACATAACATTTTCACAAATACCACACACTGACTGTTTTTTGTACCGTTCAAACTATGCACAGTGCATTTTTAACTATATAGTATACGATTTTATACAATCTGTCAATGTTTTTGTGGATTTTTTTATTTTTTCATTGTTTTTTTAATTTTTTAGGTAATATCAAACAGAAAAAAATCGAAATTGCACAAAAAAATAGGAATTAAGTTATTTTCAATAATATGACAATAACTCACATAGAATTATCCCATTTTTTTGTCCTTTTTGCAATAAAAAAGAAGTTAATATGGCTTCAATTTATAACTTTTTTCCCACGCTATTCTCTATGCATTGTGCATACTTTTGGTGAAACCTTTTCTTTTTACATCTTATTCCCATCTGCGATCACGATATGATCGAATCTGTCCCCCTATTTGCCATATGGAGAACCCCCTTCTTCATTTTTTCTCCCTTCAATTCTTTTGAAATTTCTTTTCTGCATTTCTCTTTTGTCCTGCAAAAAAAATGACTACTGCTACCTTGTCTGCTATCTTTTATTTCATCATATGTTAAAAGTATTTCATGCATGATATATTGTTTTTATTTTTGAAATATTCAGCCTTTAAAATGGTGAAAATCCCTTGTTATCTTCTGTTTTTCCCGGAATTATGTCACATTCATCTTGACGTTATTTCCTTTTCAGGTGTATACTTTTAACAGAAACTTATATTTTTTGGGCAAATTATCACATACGCAATATTTTAGTTGTTATTTTAATGTGAAAGAATGACAACTCTTTTTTTATAATGCACCATTATGATTGCAAAATGAATGCAATATGAATAACACACAGATGGAGGATTCGTCTTATGACACTCAAACGAATTTCAATGAGAGATCAGGTCTATGAAATCATCAAAAACAGAATATTATCCAGAGAATATGCGTTAGGTGAGCCGATCAACATTGTGCATCTCTCAAAAGAACTTGGTATCAGCAACACACCCATTCGTGAAGCTTTATCCCAATTGGAAACAGAGCGGCTGATTACCATCAATTCCAATCAGAAATATCATGTGACGGATTTGAATGAGAAACTTATCAATGATTTATGTTCTGTTGTGCTCATTCATCTGCTGGGTGCTTTTAAAGTTTGCCGGGACAGCGGAAAAATGCCTGTTTTGATCTCCAAACTTCGCAAAGCCTTTGAAAGACAACAGGCAATGTATGACGCTTCCAACAGCAATGATTATGTTGCTGCATCCATGGATTTTGAGCGTTCTTTCATCCTTGCCGCAGATAACCCTATGCTGGAAAAAACATATGATGTTGTAATTACTCTTCTTACATTATCCATTACCTATGACCAAATTTCTCACAGAGAAAGAAATATTGAAGAACACAGAGAAATCTTAGAAGCCATTGAAGCCAATGATGTGGAAAAGACAGAAGAACTTTTGAGCCAGCATTACAACAACCGTGCGGAACATATCATGTATCTGCATGACTGTGTGAAAAAAACAGAAAAAGAATAAACTCGCATAAAAACCACCCTTTGATATGGGTGGTTTTTTCATGATGATTTCTAAATACAATAGCCTAATTTCATGTCAAACAAAGGAAACCCCTCCTGCTTCAATGAAACAGGAGGGGTTTCTATGGAAAGGTATTTGGCTGATTCTCTATATAAAGAACGATTATACCTGCACATATTTAAAGGAGGTCACCGGTGTTATGACGCAATAAACATCGGTGACATTTATAAGTAGAAAACATGAGAGTTTTTTCTACCGTAATCATATCATGACAGGCAACGCCTGTACTAAACAAGTTTTTAATCATGATCCAGCAACTTAGGATCTGCAAAGAAATTCTGCAACCAGCGCAGCGTAATTAAGGAAAGTATTGTGGACATAAACACATATTGTGACGCTCTCCTCGCACTCTTTCCGTAGGATTCCACGAAAGAAGGTAAAAGAGCTCCTGCCGGCGTTCCCATGAGGATCACCAGCACTGCCAATGGCATTCCTTCAAAAACAATCCTCCAAACGCCTTTGCTATGATAGGTGTAATAATCAAGCTAAGGATGCAGAAGATATATTTCCTTGTCCTTCATGACCTCTTTCAGATTTGCTTCAGCAAGCAAAAATCCAATATAGATCATAGAAAGACAAACAGTTGTATTCGCGGAAAATTGCAGTGCGTCACTGATGATTTTCGGCAGTACAATGGATTTTGCAAAGCAAATAAATCCAATGGTACCTGAAATAAACACCAGATTCAAAAAAGAATCTTTCAGTACCTTTGCTGAATCCTTCATCTTATCTGTTCCCAAAGAAAGCAATATGGAACAAATCGTAAACAGGTACAAGGTACTGACAAACATCACCGCAACACAGAAGATAAGCCCCTTTTCTCCGTAGAGCGCTTTGATTAACGGCTGCCCCATAAAAATGATATTGCTGTATGCCCCACAGCAAGCAAACAGAGTTGCGCTGGATAAAGTCTTTTTCATCTATTTACCAACGACATAGAATAATATTGTCGCAATAAAACAAACCCCAAGTGTACCAGCACAAACTTTCAAAAATTCCACAAAGATCTCATGGGAATATGGTCTCTGCAATAAGATAATCATATTTGCTGGAACAGCCACTTTCACCAATATCACCGATAATTCTTTGGCATCATTCTCTGAAAGATATTTCTTTTTATTCAGAATAACGCCAACAAGCATCAAAATGATCATCGTGAAAAGCTGACTCATTACCAAAACAGCCATACGTACGCCCCTTTCTGTTGCTCATACATCGTTACAAATTATGCTACTGGGAATAAAACATAGGCGTACAGTAGTGCCAACAGACAGTAAAGCAGCCACAAAATGCAGATGGGTTTGAACACCTTACGCATGATGGTGCCCTCTTCCCCTTTAAAGCCAACGGTGGCACATACAGCAACTACGTTATTTGTACAAATCATATTTCCGAGGGCACCGCCTGCACTTTGTGCCGCGAACACCAACGGAATGTTGAACCCAAGAATCGTACATGCTTCATAATGCATGGGTGCAAACAAAATATTGGAGCCTGTTGTCGTACCTGCTACAAAAGATCCCAAAGAGCCAATGATGACTGCGATGGCAGGATATACAGGGCCAAGCAGATTTGCGATGACTGTTGCAATGACAGAAAGCATACCGCTTGTTTTCATCAAGTTAGACAGTGCAACCAGAGATGCCATGGCAATCAAAGCACCAAATACACTGCAAAATGATGTTTTCATATAACCAGGCATAGATGTTACGTCCTGCAAAATAATGGATGATACAAGACAGACGCAAGTAATTGTAATGCCAATCCAAATGGCAAAACCAAGTTTGATAAACCACAAAGGCGCAAAAAATCTTACTGCTGGCAGAGCTACGAGCAAAATAGCATAAGCAGACAAAGCTTTCCATGCAGGCATCGTGCTCTTGCCTTTAGATTCATCAATAACATACTGGTATTCCTCAGGAATACTTTCATTCTTACAGAAAACTTTGATGTATACAATCGCAACAACCAAAGATCCAAGGCCTGCGCAAATTGTAGGGAATTCCGCTCCAACGAATGTGGCAACCAATACCATAAAGAAACCGTAGGAAAAGTGCAAACTTTACAATTCCTTTATCCAGTGCCCTTTTCCCCACAAAATAACAAGTACCAGAATAGGCGCCAACAATGCACCAAAGAAATGGATGAAGGAGGTATATTTCGAAATATCCATCACATCTACAACATCCAGAAACGCTGCGAAACCGCCAATGGTTGTCAGCCCCGCTGCCCCAAGAGATGCGGCAATTCCATTAAAAACAAGTGCGCCAATAATCGCAAATACAGGTGGGATACCCAGAGCCACCAGGAATGGAGCTGCAATAGCTGCCGGTGTTCCGGCACCTGCTACACCTTCCAGAAATCCGCCAAAACAAAACGCAATGATGATAAACTGTTTCCGCTTATCCAATGTCAGATTGGCAATGATTTCTTTGATCTTATCCATGGCACCCGTATTGATCAGCATATTCAGTATCAAAAAGGCTGACCAGATTATGAATACCATTTTCGCACCTTCGATGATGCCTTTTGTTGTTTCAGAGAAAAGAACATCATTTTCCAGCTTGAAATTACCATAAAACATAGTTACAAAGATGGTATAAATCAGTGCAATTGCGGAAACGATTGTGGCAGGCTTTTTCAACCCGACGATACCAATCATAACAATCAGAATCGGTGAAATTGCCATAAATAACTGAAGTATATTACGACCTCCTTCTTGAAGCCAAAGCAGCGCTTTGACTGAAACATAAGCCCTCGCGCTGCTTAGAATCCTTTAGTCTCTCTGGATTTCGCCTACTGTCTGAACCAACTCAACCAAAATACCATGGGAGTATTTGGGTCTCAGGAAATTGACGATGATATCGCTTGTGCCTTCTACTGCTTCTGTTTCCAGCATTTCAAAGCCTTTCTCAATCAATTCTTTGGAACAGGATTCGATGTCGTCTACTTCAAAAGCAACATGGGCAATGCCGCCTTTCCCGTTGTTGAATTTTGTCAGTACCCCTTCTTTTGGAATAATGAATTCAACGGGGCTTTCTTTTTCACCATATTTTGTGAAAATAAGGTCTGCGGAATATGCATTTACAAAGCCTGTGTAATCTACTTCCAGACCGAACATATCAATCAGATCCTGTGCGTAGCTTTTTTCTGGCAGTACAATACCTACATGGTGCATTCTCATTGGTTTCATAAATTTTCCCTCCAAATAATAAAATCTTTCCTAATCGTTTTGCACATCAAATGATTCCGAGGAATCACCGCGATCGACAATGATGTTTTGTAATTTCCATTATATCCATATGATTGTTTGAAATAAAACACAATATATTGACTGATTTTGATTCAAAAATTCAAATAAATCATTATAAATTTCAAATACATCATTTTTTTGTTGATAAACTTGATTAATTTAGTAAAATTTATCATGAAAAGTTGAAAAAACTTTTTGCCATACACCAAAAGCTATGATATAATTTCATCAGCACATTTACATAAAACAGTTGAAATTAACTATATTCAGAACAGAAAAACGAATATTTGACTAGAAAAATTCAACTGCTTCCAGTCCAACAGACTGAAAATATTTTGAAATATGCTATAAAAAAATGGGACTGCTGAGAAAATATTGGGGGGGATATTTCATTGTCACAGTACCAGAAGCAAAAGCATCTGCCGAATAGCCAGAGAATACCTTGGGGGGATCACACTATGAAATACGGCGAACTCTTAAAAAAGCTGATTATTTTTACCAATACGAAAATCATGGTAATTGCCAACGAAACCGGATACGATATTTCTTATATCAGCAAATGGTGCAACAAAGGTATCCTTCCAACAACCCGCACGATTTCTGTCATCAATAAAAAGTTATCCAAAGTCTTTGCCAATGAAATCATGACACAGGATCGTCTGGATGATTTTTTCATCTCTTTTTCTGATGTAATAGAAAACACGGAAACAAATGAGGATGATACTTTTGCCTTCTTGGCAACTTCCATTGAATCTGCCCTCAGCTCCTGTTATCGGCAGTCCTGTGCCCAGGAAAGCACATCATCCCAATTGCAGAAGTCATCCATAGAAAACAACCTCTTCTGCCATACACAAGTACTGGAAAATATGATTCGCAGTATTCGTCAGGTTCTGATGAAAGCAGAAAAAGAAGTCACCATCATATGGACAATCGATATTTGCAAATCTTTCCAATACCTAAACGCACTGGAAATGGTTTCAAAAAGCCCACAAAACCGGATTCGATGTCTGGCAGCGCTAGATCTGGAAGAATTTGAAAGAAATCCGGAATATTATATGAAGCAGCTTTATCTTCTGCTGAGTAAAAACAAGACTGTATTTTTTGAATTTTATAATGGGAAAAATATGAAGCAGACCAATGCCATTGTGGTAGAAGATGCTTTTGCGGATATGCTGTCTATTGATGAACATGGAAATTTAGATTTTTCCGTAAACATTACGAATCCTGCTGACGTCAAAACATTGTTTTCTTTTTTCTGTCAAAAAATGACTTCTCAGGAGCTTTTACTGCGTTCCTGCACATCAAAAGAAATCAACCGTTCCTACCGAACAGAATTTTATTCCGGCAGCAAATTCCATTTCTTTAATACATATGGATTTGAATTTCTTCTGCCACCGGAAACCATTGACCATATCGTGGATACAGCTAAGTCTTCTACAAAGCTGGATATTACAGAATCTATGATCCGTACCCTGCAAATCACATGGGAGGAAATTTTTGAAAATCAGGAAATTTCTTTTTTCTTTCTGCTCTCCTCTCTGTATGAATACATTACAACAGGAGAAATCTACTACACGGATATTCATTACCAGCTGCAAGTTGAAGAACGAATTGCCCATATAAAAAATATCATTGAAGTATCAAAAAAGAATCCGAATATCAAATTTATCATTTTGGATGAAAACATATTCGCCAGCGATTTCATGCCGCATATATCCGTATACGCAAATGATAAAAAGATATTTATGAAAAATTACAGCGCATACGAGACAGGAATCGGCCCGCACTTGTATATCATCCATGACAAGGAACTGATTCGAATCATTAATGCATCCACAGCACTTTCTTTGAAAAATCCTACATTATATAGAGAGTACAATTCTGAGGCGCTGGAACAGTTATTGGAAAAATATAAAAGCTTGATTTATCGTATGATGCATATGGCTTAACGTAAAATTTGATCTTTTCATGAAAAAGCATCCAACCACACATGGCTGGATGCTTTTTCTTACAAATACGCTCAATATTCTCCTTTTTTATAATGTAGAAAATTTGTTTCTGTGTCATCTTCCCTCGCATATTATTTATCCAATAAAAAAGGTTCCTCTATGATAAATCATAGAAGAACCTTCTTACTGCCCCCTGCCTGACAAAAAATTCTGCTGAATATTTCTTTTGCGTATATTAGACATGATACCATTTTCATATTTTATTTCGGACACACAATGAAAATAACATATCTATTCCCACCATTAATTCTGTTTTACACAGCTGAAGTACAGTCAAGTGTATAATTTTTATATTTTCCCCATATCAGAACAATGGCCAACTGGCAAACTACGCTTACAACTACTGCCGGGACTACATCATTTCCCCATAAATGCAAGCCCCCTGAAACGCAGCTGATGAGTATCAGTAAGCTGTGCACTCTCTTACGATATTTCTTTTGCTCATCTAAGTCTAAAGGCTTATTTTTGTCTTGCACAGGCGCGAATTTCCAAATAATGCATGCTGCCACGATATATACCGCGATTACGTCAACCCCCATATTCTTCTGCAAAAACGCAATCAGATACAAAAGAATCACAGTTGTGACTGTTGACATCACATAGCATCTGAATTGTGTCTTTGCATGATATCCGCCTGCAAAAATTCTTAGCGGTATAAAACAAATCAGAAACAGCACACTTTCCAGAAACATATCCAAGATGATTCCTGTCAACAGAGCCGTCACCACATTTAACAGAAAAATCAGGCCTTGATAAATGCCAAACAAGTAAATCTCCTTGTCTTCTTCATCCACGTTGCCTGCGGCTTTGATTTCTTTCCACACATTTTCCATTATTTTTTCTGTCATAGAAATCACCTCGCACCCATAATGCCTTAGCTATGTTTCAGCTTTTCGCTTCCTTTAGGCATTTTAGGCTGATAATATTCGAACATGCATGTTGTGTTTACAGACAATGTTGTAACAACCAATGCCAAAGACGCAACAGCTTTCCACATGTTCGCTTTTACATTAAACCAATTCCACTTTTTCATAAAATCACCCTCCGTTATCTTGATAAAAATTTTTGTGATCCTATTATATCTAAAATATAGGGTGATTCTATAAAACACCAAAATTACCCATGTATTTTCCATTTTTGACAAAAAGAGCACATCTGTCATGCGATACACTCTTTTTTATTCAGATATACATAACAATATGCACACTAAAGAATTGATTGTCCGTATTAATCATCATCTCTCCGTCATATTTATCAATGACACGTCGCACATTGCTCAGTCCAATACCATGGGCTTCCGTTGCATTCTTTTTTGTAGAAATCAAAGTTTCTCCCCTTTTGATGATTTCCCCTTTGAATGTATTTTTTGCGTTGATCAGAAGTATCCCCTGTCTATAACTGATTTCAATTTCAAAATTTCCTTTTTCCTGTTTGCTCAATGCCTCTATGGCATTGTCCAATAAATTCCCAATCACCACAACAAGATCAAAAGAATTGATATCTATATTCTCAGGAATCTGCATTTTTGTATCGATTGTTGCTCCTGTCGCCATCATAATTTTCAGTTTATGATTCATCAGACCATCCAATATTGTGTTGCCAGTGCAGATATAGTCTTCCGATAATTGATATTCTCCACCTAGTTTTTGAAAATATGCTTGCAGATCTGTTCTTTCTTCAGATTTTGATAATTCTTCCAATGCAATCAAGTGATTCTTAAAATCATGTCTGGCTCTTTTCAGACTGTCTTCCGTTGCATGAATCATGTCTAATTGCTGCTGATATGCCTTATTTTGCAGCATCAATGATTGATTCTCTATTTCTACTTCATAATTGGAAACAACAATCTGATATAGATAGAAAAAAGCGATATTGATTAAAAACAAGCGGAAAATTACGCTTACAGTAATCCATTGTTCAGATCCGCCATATAAAGCCAAAATATCAGCAAACGCAGAAATGCTTGGGATCATAATCAGTACTGCCCAGCGTCCTTTTTGATAAATTCGCTCCTCTTGCCCCAAAATACTTTTTGTCAAAATAACTACGATGTAGAACAGAAAATTACTTATGGTATATGTAATGACTTCAATGGAAGGAATGTGCCCCAAAATTAATATGGATGATCTTGAAACAATTGTTTCGCATAATATTCCCAGTAAAAAGATACAAAATACCGCAAATATCCTTTTGCACATGGTACTGTAATAAGGCAAAGTCAGAAAGAAAAACAGACACATATTGGAAAAAACAGTGATAATGGGAATTCGATAATGCAAATAAATAATGCTGTTGAAAAGATAATACAATATAAAAATGGTACGTTTTAATTCCTGCGAACACCGTAAATTGTCTTTGGAAAATATGGTTTCTAAAAACAGATTAATACTAAAAACACGAAATATATTCGCAATCAAATAAATCACATGACTGTATGCCAATATCATTTCTATTTCCTCACTTCATTATGACATAAGATTTTCTCTGACCGTTTTTCGGTACGCTCTGCTAATGGGCAGTTCCTCATTGTTGCTCAACAGCACACTATCAAATTTAAAACGTGTTACATATTGTTTGTTTATGATAAATGATTTATGTATCTGTACAAATTCCGTATCCGGCAGATTCAGCTCTGAAAGTTTTCCATAAAAAGAGTCGCTTCCATTTCTCGTATGAACAATAATCTTTTTTGTTTCACTGCTGAAATACATAATGTCCTTATATGGGATTCTGTTCTCTGCTTTTCCTGTCTTATAACTGAAAATTTTAACTTGATGTCCCTGGAGTTCCATAGCCTTTTCTAAAATACCGATAACCTGTCTGGGTGTAAAAGGTTTAACCAAGAAATGAATAGGCCGTATCTGAAACAATTCCAGCGCATAGGATGACTTGGCAGAAATAAACGCAATCTGTGTATAATCATCCAGTAATTTTTCTCGAATATAACGCCCTACTTCCACTCCGTTTAATCGCGCTAATTCAATATCCAGATAGATCAAATCGTATTTCTCATGATCGTCCAGTTCTTTTAACAATTCTTCTCCTGATTGAAAGCCGTCTATTTCATAATGCATTGTTTCTGTTTTGAAAAAATCATCAATGATATTCTCAATAGCGCTGCACACAGCTCCATTATCGTCACAAATTGCGATGCGAAACATATTCATCCCTCCTAATTTCACGATTATATTCTATTTTACAATAATTTCACTTACTTTTCACCATATTTTGTGATAATAATGCACGTTTTGTGTATTTTTTATTGTAAACAGAACTCCGATATAACAAAAAGGCACAAAATCTTTTGCAAAGATTTTGTGCCTTAATAGTATTGTTTTTTTTGGAGGCATTTTAAAAATCAAGGATGTGATTTCTTTTCTTGCTCATTTATTGCCATTCCTAACATCCGCAGCACCTAAACAGTTACATCTATAAAAATAGCATATCTATCAAGGCAGCAACAAATGCTAAGAGCAATTCCTTAAAAAGGTGCATATATCGTCGCAACAATTTCTTATGCAGATTGATATATCAATTTTATATATCTTCTTCGTCCTCCCGCGTATCCTCTTTTGGAAGCGGATGCCATGCAGGAGGTTCTTTATGGCAGCAAAAGACTTTCTTTATCGCAGTTAATATGGATTCTACGAAATGAAACCAGATATTCGCGAAAATCACAAACACCAAAAGAAAAATCAAAATGCCGCCAATTTCTTTCCAAAACATATATCCCTCACTTTGTTGCGTACTGATTCATGAAAAATTCTGTAAACGCTGCCAGTTCTTTTTCCTGAGATACATATACATACAGCTTTTCATCCTCCAGCCAATCATATGCATTGATGCCAATATAGGCTTTTTTGTCAGGGTAAATGATAAAAGCATCTGTGGGATATTTATTCCGATATGCCTTCATGATCTCTGAACGTCGATAATATACAGGGTCACCGCAGCCGGAAAGATCTGGTACTGTGGGAACGACGACAATGGTTTTTGTTTCTTCGTTCCAGCCTACAATCAAATTACCAATTTTCGTTTTGCTTCCATGAACAAAGCCATAATTGAACCATGAAACATCTTCGGTATACCCGAAAATCAGCTGATAAGTATCTCCATTTTCCACCACCTGATTGAAAAGCAGACGCATTTTCTTCGCATTCGCATCGCTTTTCTCCATGTCGATTTCAGGCCCTTTAAACAATTTTCCGAAAAATCCCATATTTGTTCCCTCCTAGTCATTTTTGATATTTATTGTACTGTCATTCAGAATTGTTTCTTCGTGGCAGTCTGCAAACTAAAATAAAAATAAATTTTAAAATTTGTATTTATTTTATGTATAAAGAAATCCGTCTGAATATTCGGACGGATATGTATTTGTCATTATGCCTTCAGTTTTTCCAAATGATTGATCACAGCATCAATCTGGAATTTTGTGGTTTCTTCTGCGGCTTCCGGTACAAAAAATGGTAATCTCTCCGGAACAGAACGATGGATAAGAATGATTGTCAAACACAGATTGATAAACAAATTCACTCGTTCCTTGCTAGGCTCAATTCCGAAGCATTCCAGTATTTTTCCAAAAAGAACTGCCTGTTTTTTCCGAAACATTCCGTAACTTTCTTCTGACAGCCGTTGAAATAACATTCTCTGTTCATCCAAACTCATAATGGCAAAGCCGCTTTTTGTGCCATTACAGCAGGAATATATAAACCGGCTCATGGCTTCATGCCACGTCAAAGACGGATCTGACATCAGCTGATTTACATAAGCAATGATCTTTGGCTGCTGATAATAAAGTGCTTCAATAACCAAATCTTCTTTAGTAGGAAAGAAAGAATAAAAAAATGTGCGGGAAATGCCGACTTTCTTATAAATCTGCTCAACAGTGGTATGCTGAATCCCCTGCTCTGCCATAAGTTCCAAAGAAGCCCGAATCAAATCATCCCGAATCTGTCTGCGTTCTTCTTCCGAATAAGCAGCCTTTGGCATATTCTTCTCCCCTCCAATAAATACAAATTTAAAATTTCATCTTTATTTTAACACAACAAAAAAGAGAAAACAACTATAAAATATACTGCTCAATCCTCCAGTTCAATAGACGCTTCTGCTGCCATTGCCAAAAGTCTCTTAAACTCCTCTCGCTCCTGCTCTGTCATTCGTTGGGTCATTCGCTGAAAAGTCCGTTTGATTTCTTCTTTTATAAAAGGATACACCTGCCATGATTTTTCTGTGGGCTGAATGTCAAACGTACGCTTATCTTTTGCATTGGTTGTACGGATGAGGAATCCCAGCTCTACCAACTTTGTGACTGTTTTTGCGATAACACTTTTGTCCAAAGCCAAACGTTTTGTGATTTCATCTTGTGTTAGCTGTTTGAAATCACAGATAATCAATATAACAACAGCCTGTGCTGCTGTCAGATCATGCTGTAAACAACAGTTATTGAGCCAGATATGAGATTTTCGATACAAAATAGAAATAGATTTGAAGGGACTATCAATGATATTTGGCATAATAAAACCTCCTTATTTACAAAACCATTATAATCTTATTTGGTGGCAATTGCCACTAGTTTTTGGTTTAAAAAGGAGGTGTATTCATATGGAAACCATTCAAAAAATCTGGAATAAAAAGTTTGTTCTGCTTTTTATTACCAACCTCTTGGTACTGGCAGCCTTTTACGCTTCTATCCCCATCATTCCTGTATATTGCCAGGAAATCGGCATCACCGGTTCTGGCATCGGGATTGTATTGACTGCCATGTCTGTTGCAACCATTCTATTTCGTCCCATTGCCGGATATCTGCTGGATAACTTCAACCGTTATCGTGTATATCTGTTGTTTCTGGCTTTATTTTGTCTGGCATTTCCCAGTTTCATCGCGTTCCCCATTTTTGGCGCGTTAATCGTGATTCGTCTGTACATGGTGCTGTATATTCTGTCTGCGGTTCTGCCACCATGACACTAGCCAGTGATGTGCTGCCCACTACGAAAATTACGGAAGGCATCAGCAGATTTGCATTTACCATTTCCATCGGCATGGCAGTAGGCCCTTATGTAGGCATTCAGGTGCAGAACCACTTGGACAGCAAAGCATCTTTTCTGACAGTCTTTGCCATTTCCGCCATTGCTTTGATCTGCGTATCCTGCTGCAGAATTAAATATCCAAAAGTAAAACGAAAAAAATTCTCCATCAAAGATTCCATCTAAAATCCCGCGTTGCTCTTTATGTTCAACATGACATTTCTCATGATTCCTTATGGGGCAGTCATCGCATACTCTTCTATTTTGGCGCAGGAAAAAATCTCATGTCTTTTCTTCCTTACTTCTATATTTGCCTTGTCATCGGCATGCTGTTGTCTAAAATTTCTACACAGAAAATGATTGATGCCGGCAAACACCGCGTACTTGTTTACATCAGCCTGATCATTCTGGTAATTACCATGACTAGCTATATCTTCCTGACAACAGGTGCACATTTGCTGATCGCAGGGTTCTTCTTTGGTATCGGTTATGGCATTTTGCAGCCACTTTTCCAATCTTTTGTTACCGGTACTACGCCTGCGCCAAAACGGGGCGTTGCCAATGCTACCTACTTACTCTCCTACGACATCGGCATTGGCATCGGCTCCCTGCTTATGGGATGCTTGCAGGAAAGCATTGGTTTGCAGAAAGGCTTTGCATTGACAGCAATCGCTTATGTGGTTGGCGGGATTATCTATATCGTTTATTCCGACCGGTATTATCGAAAACTGAAAACAGCATCTGCGGAAGCACCTGCAAAAGAAGCCCATACATTGGCACCCTACATGAAAAAAGAAGTATATGCCCTACAAGAAGACGCAACTGTTTATGATGCCATTGCTTTCTTCTCTGAAAAAAACATCAGCGGCGCGCCCATTCTTTCCAAAGAAGGTACTGCCATTGGTTTTATCAGCGATGGTGATATCATGCGCTACATGAAAGAAGGCAAACTAGCCCCCATGGCAACAGACAGTTCCACACTTTTTATGGAGTATCTGTGGGATCCCGACGCAGAATTCCACGAAAAAATCAACACCATCATGCATCTGAACATATTGGAAATCGGTACCCCAAAAGCCATTACCATTGACGCAGATGCACCTATCCAAGATGTCTGCAAACTATTAGGAGAATCCGGTGTGAAAAAAGTGCCTGTTTTATCAGAAAATAAAGTTGTAGGTATCCTCCTGCGCTCGGCTATCATCAACTATCTGGAAAAGCAATATCTGGAGCAAGCAAAATCTGTACACCAAGCTGGATAATGCCTTACCTAAAATGAAATGGTCTTGTAATTTAAGGGAGAAAACTAAAAAGTTTTTGCAAACAAAAAAGCGCTTTCTCCTAAGAAAACATTGTTTTCCCTTAATTTCTTAAAAGAAACTGCAATGGCTGCCTTCAGAAGACAGCAATCCTCATGCAATTCAGATAACAAGGAGAAAGCTGGAAACCCTTTGATTCAAGGATTCCAGCTTTCTTTTTACATAATTTTCTGAAGGGATATATTTCTTAAGAGAATCTCTTATGCTTCATAGATAAAATTATCGATCAGCCTTGTTTTACCAATATAAACTGCCATGGCAACCAATACGGTTCCTTTGATTTCCGCAACTGGCTGAATGGAAATGGCATCTACTGCCTGTACATAATCGATTTTTGCCAGAGGTTCTTCTTCGATGAGCTTTTTCATTTTTTCAACGATAACATTCGCTTTTCTTTCGCCGTTCTGGATCAGTTCCTCTCCCAAACCCACAGCTCTGCTCAGCACAAGAGCCGCTTTTCTTTCTTCGGGGTTCAGATAAGTATTTCTGGAACTTTTCGCCAGTCCATCCGTCTCTCTGACGATGGGGCATCCCACGATTTCAATATCAAAATTCAAATCTCTTACCATCCGTTTGATGATAGCAAGCTGCTGTGCGTCTTTCTGACCGAAATATGCTCTGTCCGGTGCAACAATGTGGAACAATTTGCTTACCACTGTACATACACCTCTGAAGTGAATGGGTCTTGTTTTTCCGCACAGTTCATCAGAAAGAGATTCCATGGTCACATAAGTATGGAAGTCATCAAAATACATTTCTTCCGGTTCAGGATTGAAAATCAATGCAGCGCCTGCATCTTCGCAGAGAGCCGCATCTCTCTGAATATCTCTGGGATATGTGGCAAGGTCTTCGCCAGGACCAAACTGTGTCGGATTAACAAACACACTGACAACCACTTTATCGTTTTCCTTGCATGCTCTGTCAATAAGGCTTTTGTGACCTTCGTGCAGATAGCCCATGGTAGGTACCAAACCAACGGACAACCCCTGTTTTCTCCAGCTCTTTACTTCGTTTCTTACTTCAGAAATGGTTTTTACGATATTCATTTTTCTTCTCCTTAATATAACTTTTTGATGACGTCTTCAGAAATGGCAAAGGTGTGTTCGGGAGCCGGGAAGGAACCTTCCTGTACATCCGCAATATAATCCCGGAACGCCTGTGTCATCATTTCTCCAACATTTGCGTATTTCTTTACGAATTTCGGTGTAAAGTCAGAGAACAGTCCCAACATATCCTGATATACCAAAATCTGGCCATCGCATCCTGCACCTGCGCCAATACCAATGGTAGGAATAGAAATGGATTTGGAAATCAGTTCCGCTAATTTTGCAGGCACACATTCCAATACCACTGCAAAAGCGCCCGCTTCTTCTACGGCTTTGGCATCTTCCAACAGTTTTTTCGCTGCTTCCTCACTCTTGCCCTGTACTTTAAAACCACCAAAAGCATTGATGGACTGGGGTGTCAGACCGATATGCGCCATAACAGGAATAGATGCGTTTGTGATAGCTCTGATCTGGGGGCATACACTTGCGCCGCCTTCCAGCTTGACTGCCTGACATCTGCCTTCCTTCATGAGTCTGCCAGCATTGTAAACAGCTTCTTCAACAGATACCTGATAAGACATAAAAGGCATATCCCCTACAACCAATGTGTTTTTCGCACTACGGCACACAGCAGCTGTATGGTGGATCATATCTTCCATGGTCACAGGGAGTGTATCCTCATAGCCCAATACAACCATTCCCAGGGAATCTCCTACCAGAATACCATTGATGCCTGCTTCGTCCATCAGTTTTGCTGTTGAATAGTCATAAGCAGTGAGCATGGAGATTTTTTCGCCTTTCGCCTTCTGTTCTCTAAATGTAAATACTGTGTTTTTCATCATCGATAACCTCCGCAACTTTTACATAGTCCCTTTCCGGGTGTTTTTCTCCTGCTATCGCCAATAACTGCTCTGACAAAAGAAGATAGATTTTCATTAAATCCGCTCTCGCTTTTGCATCAGAAATGTTTTGAATAGACTGAATGTGCTTCTCAATGGTAGAAACATCTGCCCGTTCCACCGGGCCCGTTAATGCGTCCACTGGGCCTTTTTCTGCCACTGCTTTTGCATTGCCCAAAAACAGTGGAAACAAAGCCTTTTGCGCATCATTCTCTTCAAAACCGCAGTTTTGCAAAATATGTACGCCCAAAGAATAGAGTCCTGTTACCAAATTGCTGACAACCACAGCGCCGCAATGGTACAGGGATTTATTTTCGCTGTCCATTACAATAACTTTGCAGCCAGCGTCCTGGAGCATGTCTTTCATTTCCTGCAAATGATCTTCCGATCCTTCCAGCGTAAAATAAGCCTGCCCCAATTCTTTGTATGTATCGTATTTGCTGCTTACGGCGTATAGCGGATGTACGGAATATACGGATGCACCAAGTTTTTCGCCATCAAAAAAAGCGGCTGATGAAATCGAGCCGCTGCAATGACAAACAATTTTATTTTTTATATCCAGATTTTTTATGCAATCCCAAACCATACAAATTTGTCCATCCGGTACTGTAACAAAAATGGTGTCACTATCCCGCACAATATCCGCAATAGTGCCATAGACTTTTGTTCCTGTAAAATCTGCTGCTGATTTGGCTGATTCTGGTGTTTTGCTATAATAACCCACCACACTTACACCATGGGTCTTGAAATATTTTCCCAGGGAAAAACCTACTTTCCCTGCACCAATAAAACCAACTTTCATGCCCTTCACTCCTCTCCGGGTAGTGATGGCATAAAAAATCTGTCATTTCCGGTATCGTTTGTCATCAATACGATCCTGAGTCATTATAAAAAATAAAGTAATTGCGGTACAGCTTCTTTCCGAATACCATCCGCCAACAATATAGCACATCTGCGTACATTTGTCCATCTAAAATTTGGAAACCACCAAATTCCTCTGCATCAGCCATTCCTTATAAAACCCTATGATTTCGGCATTTTGATGCCATATCCATATATCCTGCGGAAAGATATTTTCATAAATTTTTTTGATAAAAACATATCAAACATATCTTTAAATTGACTTATGACAAAATCGAATTTATAATATATTACAATTGTAAGATTAAAAGGTGGTGATATTTATGAAAAAACTGCCTCAAATTTCTGAAGCAGAATATGAAGTGATGAAGGTCATATGGAAATATGCCCCCATCAACACCAATGAAATCACAGATAAATTATTGCAGTGTACCAATTGGAGCCCTAAAACCATCCATACACTTATCAAGCGTCTTGCAGGAAAAGGTGCCATCACATATGAGAAACAAAGTCGTGTATTTGTATATACGCCCCTGATTCAAGAACAGGATTATCTCAAACAGGAAAGCGATTCTTTTTTAAACCGTTATTTTAATGGCAATATTTCAGCCATGGTTTCCGCATATCTGGAGGATGACGAATTATCAAAATCAGATATCGAAGAACTACGCTCGCTTCTTTCCAGAAAAGGAGGCGAATGATATGTTTCTTTTTATGATCCATTTTCTGATCTGTAATATCTACCTCTGCGGAATCATTGGCATGCTATTTTTATTAAAACATATATGCAGAAAAATATTGTCTCCTCGCAGGCAATATCAAATTTGGCTTTTATTTTTGTGTCTGCTGGCTGTGCCTTTTCTTCCTTTTTCATTGAAAGGCATTTGGGAATGGGTTCCGACTTTGGGAAACAATTTTCTCTTCCCCAAAACAACAGCTGCTCCCCTTTCGAATGTTGGAGAAACCACAGATTTTGCTGTTAACCTGGCAAATGACTTTGCTGTTTCAGTAAATCAGGATTCTGGGGCCTTTTGGGGATGGATCTTGGCAAGCATCTGGCTTTGTGGGATATTCATTGCAACCATCAAGTTATGCCGTTCCTATCTGCATCTGCGGGCACTTGAAAAGTCTGCTCTACCCCTGCAAAATGACAATATACGTCAATTATTTGTCTCCTGTTTGCAGGAATGCGGCATCACAAAAGAAATCCCTATTTTCAGTACAGCTTTTCTGCGTACTCCCATACTGGTCGGATTTTGGAAACCGCGAATTTATCTTCCCATTTCCATATTGAATGATTCCAGTCAGGAAGATTTACGGCTTATTTTGATACATGAATTGTCGCATCATAAGCATAAAGACAACCTAATAAACCACTTCATCAATTTGGCTGGTGTTCTGTACTGGTTTCATCCATTCATTAGATTTGCTTTCAAAGACATGCGCAGCATGCAGGAAATGGCTTGTGATGCTGCTGTATTGGAGGCACTGGATGCTTCTCAGCGTTTGGAATACGGAAACACATTGCTTCGTTTTGCAGAAAGAAATGCGCTGGAAACCTTCCCGGCTGCTGCAAGTCTCATAAACAGCAAAAGTCAAATGAAAAGACGTATTCTGCATATTGTTCAATATGAAATGCCAACGAAAGCGAAACAGCGGAAAAGTATTTGTATTCTTGCATGCACGGCTCTGTTTTTTTGCGGCATTTCTCCGGCATTCTCCATTTATGGTGCAGAACAAAACCAATACAATTGGAATATATCATCCAAAAATATCACTTCTGTTGATCTCTCTGACTATTTTGGAGATTATGAAGGCTGTTTTGTTCTGTATGATCTGGAAGAAGACACATGGCAAATTTACAATATGGAACAGGCAGAGAAGCGTATCTCCCCTGATTCCACCTATAAAATTTATGATGCATTATTCGCTCTGGAAGAAGGCATTATAACGCCTGACAATTCTTTTGTGGCATGGGATGGACAAGAGAATCCGTTTGCTGTTTGGAATACTGACCAGACATTATCTTCCGCCATGGCATCATCTGTAAACTGGTATTTTCAGACCATGGATACCCGGCTTGGCAGTGATCGTCTTGCTGCATATTTCCAGAAAATCGGATATGGCAATGCCGACGTCACAGGAGATATTTCCTCTTACTGGATGGAATCTTCTCTGAAGATATCCCCCATAGAACAAGTGGAACTTCTGACGAAATTATATCAAAATGAATTCGATTTTAAAGCGGAAAACATCGAAGCTGTAAAAGAAGCCATCCAACTTTCCGCTTCTTCTGACACTGTATTATACGGAAAAACAGGGACTGGCAGAGTCAATGGCAAAGATATCAACGGCTGGTTTGTAGGCTCAGTAGAAAATGGACAGCATACTTACTTCTTTGCCTGCAACATTCAGTCTGACGCAAATGCCACAGGCAGTCACGCGTCAGAAATCGCACTTTCTATCTTAACCGATCGGCATATTCTGCCATAAAATCAAAACCACCCGTTGAACGGGTGGTTTGACCAGACCCTATAAGGGTC
>OFMG01000897.1_pt1 | contig 30629 bp, 29 predicted proteins | sample 1541751 | NCBI WGS metagenome assembly OFMG01 (sample SAMN04209232, study PRJEB22552) | human gut metagenome | biome: gut; material: feces | host: Homo sapiens | place: USA: Oklahoma
CCGGTAAACGCGCATAAAGGAGGAAGATATTATGCATATGTGTGTGACAACAATTCTGTATACTGCCATCATGGTATTTGCAATTACCGGTATCGGCTTTGCCATTGGTAAACTCAACAAATTTGGTGACAGCGATGAACTGGTTAACCTGGATGACAAATAGGGGGAAGACAAAATGACTACAACACAGATCTGGATGTTATGTTTTGTCGGAGTTATGGTTCTGCTGATGATCCTGTCAGCTGTGTGGAATCAGATGGGAAAGAAAAACAGGGAAGAGCAGTAACCCCGGTGTAGCAGAACTACGAAAAACAGCAAATGATATAGGAAATACAAATAGAACAAACAGAATAGTAGATTTCAAGTCGAACGCACGTGAGACTTGGTGTGTGATTCTGGTCAGCGAAAGCTGACATATTCTTCTCAGAATCACTGCACTCTACACTAATAAGAAACTACACTAATAAAAAACTACACTAATAAGAAACAGGAGGATTTTTTCATGAAACGTGGTATTGATATTAAATTAAATGTAAGACCGATTTTCCTTTCACTGGTACACCAGACCGTATTTGAGGGTCCATGTCGTTTCGGACATGATGAGGAGCTGGAAATGGCTTACGACCAGATGGTAGAGGCAGAGTTATTTGAACAGTACAAAAAAGACCTGAAAAAATATATCACAGATCCGCAGATCAACGTAATGGAGTGCATTTACATAGAACGTCATGAGGATTTCATGAGTCCGGAATCCATGTTTGAAGCTATGACCGTGGATAATGACGAGGTAGATCTGTATTTGTTTAATACAGAAATCGGACGTACCGATATTACGACAGAATTTGCACAGCGTTATAAAAAACCAATCGCTATTATGCCGTACAATTGCTGCTGTCTGGCAGACTGTGTACCGCCGCTGATCGCAAGAGGTCTGGAGGCATATGGTTTTTATGACTGGGATGATGCAAACAAGACTATGCGTGCCATGCGTGTACGCAAAGTGCTGAGAAACATGAATGTGCTGGTAACACCGAGATATAATGCGAATAAATCTTTCTCTTCTGAGTCCAGCTTTAACTCACTGGCACAGGTTACTGATAAATTCGGCATCAAATTCCGTGTGTTGAACGTACATGAATTTATCGAGACCACACATGTCGTGGATCCGACCACAAATAGTACGGTTCCTGGCAGAAATATCAACAACCTGGATGAGGCAGATATGGTAGAAATCGAGCGTATCACAGATGAGCTGATCGCCGGTGCAAATAAAGTCGGCATGGAACGTGATATGATCATCAAATCCGTAAAATTATGGTACAATGCGCAGAAACAGATGAAACTGTATGACTGCAACGCGTTCAGTATGCCATGTCCGGATGCCTGTGCAACCAGACGTCTGAATCAGGAGCAGTTTACCGCATGTTTATGCCATTCCCTGAACAACGAGATGGGTATCCCGTCTGCTTGTGAGTACGATATCGGAGCAGTTGTTGTCATGATGATTCTGTCCAACTTATCCAATTCCGCAGCTTATATGGGAAATACAAACCCGATCTTCTATGATGAAAATGGAGATGCGATTCCGGAGCGTGTTATTACAGCAGAGAACCTGAAAGATATCAAAAATGTACCGAATCTGTATTACACCTTCCATTCAACACCGAACAGAAAACTCAAAGGCTTTGACCAGCCGTATGAGGAGTATGGTATCCAGCCGTTCGCATACAGCGGATGGGGTGCAACCCTGCGATATGATTTTGCGAAAGATGCCGGTCAGGTAATTACAATGGCACGTATCTCTCCGGATTGCAGCCATATGATGATTGCAAAAGGAACGATTGTAGGAGGTGGCGGCGTAGACAGCCAGAACTGTTCCCTGAGTGTAATCTTTACTGTAGACAATCAAAAAGATTTCTTTAAGAAACAGGTTCGTTACGGTGGAAACCATATGCCGCTTGTATACGGTGATTATACAGAAGAACTGGAAATGCTGGCAGAAATGCTTGGTCTGGAAGTAGTAAGAGCATAGAAACTGTGTCTGTAAGATAAATTCAAGTCGAACAGGGCGCAAAGCGACTGTAGATGAGCTACCAGAATTAAAAAATCTAGTAGCAAAAAAGAAACAGGATGGTATAATAGATTTTGTAAAGATCATACATGTGTGGAGGAGATCAGAGGATCTCCTCCATGCTTGCTTTTAATGAAAAAAATACTATACAAATAGGAAAACTGGAAAACTAGAATGGACGGTAAAGATATAGAAGGAAGAGTCGATAGGATGCAAGCACAGATCAGAAATGATTTTCCAATCTTGGAACAGAAGATAAATAATAATCCGCTGATTTATTTTGACAACGGAGCGACCACACAGATGCCAAACTGTGTTCTGGAATGCCTGAACCGGCATTATATGCAGGATAATGCGAATGTGCACCGGGGAATCCATACACTAAGTGAAAGGTCCACATGTGCCATGGAAGATGCCAGAAAGACAGTGGCTGATTTTATCGGGTGTGACGATCCGATGCAGATCATATTTACCAGAGGAGCTACGGACAGTCTGAACCAGGTGGCGTTCGGTTATGCGGCGCAGTATATGCAAAAAGGCAGGAAGGTGATCGTGACAGAGTTCGAACATCATTCCAATTTTGTCCCGTGGCAGCAGGCAGCGAAACGGACCGGTGCAGAGTTTGTGGTGATACCGATGCGAGAAGATGGCAGACTAGATATAGAAGCATTGGAACGGGAACTGGACGAGTCCGTGGTGATCGTTTCGGTGACTGCAATCTCCAATGTGACAGGAACGGTACTTCCGGTGCGTGAGATCATTCAGAAAGCACATCAGTACAATGTCCCGGTGTGTGTCGATGCTTCCCAGGCAATCCGGCACGGTCAGATGAATGTGCGGGAACTGGATTGTGATTTTCTGGCCTTTTCCGGACACAAGACCATGGGACCTGCCGGGATCGGTGTTTTATACGGAAAGAAGGAACGACTGGATGTCATGGAACCGCTCTGGTACGGCGGTGGTATGGTGGATGTAGTAGGAAACGAGGATACAAGTTTTACCGCGATTCCATATCGTCTGGAGGCCGGTACCCCGAATTATCCTGGAGCTATTGGGCTTGGTCAGGCACTGCATTATTTGCAGGAAATCGGTACAAAAGAGATTGCAGCATGGGAGAAAGAACTGACGGATACGCTGGAACAGAGACTTTCCGAACGGAAATATGTGCACGTACTGGGCGGAAATGTGGAAAAACAGAGTGTGATCTCTGTGGTGGTCGACGGCATTCATCCATACGATATGGCAAGTTTTCTGAATAAATACGGTATTGCGGTACGCAGTGGCAATCACTGTGCACAGCCGATGCTGCGCAGGCTGGGCTATGATTCGGTGATCCGTTTTTCGCCGGCATTTTATAATACAAAAGAAGAAATCGAAGTGATCGGTGACCGCATGGAGAAGATTATTTCGTTTTTGAAAAAATGGTAACATAAATTATGAGAGAGACAAAAGGGAGGAACTGTAATGAAAGATGCTTATATGAACCTGAGTTTTTACCAGATGTGGTACTTTATCCGTACCATTGAGCTTGGAAGTTATTCCAGGGCTTCCCAGGATCTCAACGTAACACAGTCGACATTAAGCAAATGTATCCAAAACATAGAACAGAACCTGAAAATGGAACTGTTTATCAGGGAGAAAAACAATCTGATACCGACAGAAGCTGCAAAAAATCTCTATCAGGTGTGGAAAAAGATGATTGTGGAAATGCAGGAAGCTGTGGAAGATGCACGGCGTTATATGGGTGGACGAAGTGAGAGTTTGAAAATAGGGGTGCTGGATTCCCACAAATCAGAATCTTATCTGTGGGAGTATGTAGAAGCATTTCATGATCTGTATCCGGATATTTCACTGGCAGTTGAGTCAGAACGGCCGGAAGTATTGCACAAAAAATTGATGGAAAATGAACTGGATGTCATTTTTACCGTGCGCTATGATATGGAAACAATTTCCTGGACCGGACATCATATGGAACTGGTGAAAGAGACACCATTTACCGTCTGTATGAGAGCGGACAATCCGCTGGTGGACAAACAGGTGTGGGAAGTCAAAGATTTAAAAGAGTGTAATCTGGTTATGATTTCAGCATTGCATCTGCCAAGTTATAACAGTATGATTGTGGAACTTTGCCTGAAATACGGCTTTTTTCCCAATATTGTCTATAATGCGCAGAATGCAGCATCTCAGATATATAATCTGTTGAAAGAAAACGACGTGTTTATCTGTGATAAATATCACAAAGATTATGGTTCATCTCATGTAATCTCGCGCCCGATAAAAAACACAAAGAGCGGTGTTGTGATGGTATGGAAGAACGAAAGAAAAAAATATCTCTGTCAGTTCATTGATGTAGTGAGAAACTGCAGACAGCATGAACAACAGGAAAACATTCAGAACGGAAGGATGCCGGAGGAAGAAAAATGAAGACAATAGATGAAATTCAGACAGAGTTTGTAACAGCGTTTAATGAGATTGATGACTGGATGATGCAGTATGAATTTTTACTGCAGGTGGGTGCAGAACTGGAGCCGTATCCGGATAAATGGCGGGATGACACTCATCTGATCCAGGGCTGTCAGTCAAAAGTATGGATTCACTGTGAGGAGCAGGATGGAAGACTGCATATATGGGGTGATTCAGAGGCACTGATCATCAAGGGAATCATTGCGGTTGCCATTGTTATGTTTCAGGATCAGAAAAAGGAAGATATTGCCGGTGCAAAGGTGTGGTATATCGCGGATACAGATTTGAAAAATCAGATCAGCACAGATCGGTTCAACGGTGTGAACAGTGTAATCCGGCATATACAGTCCATTTGAGTGTTAAACCGGATAAGCTAACAGGAGATCAGCTATGAAAAATGAATATATGAATCTGAGTTTTTATCAGATGTGGTATTTTATCTGTGCGATGGAGCTTGGAAGTTATTCAAAGGCTTCACAGAAATTAAATGTGACACAGTCTGCCATCAGTAAGACAATCCAGAATATCGAACAGAATCTGCAGGTTCAGCTGTTCGCGCGGGAAAAAAATATACTGGTTCCGACGGAAGCCGGAAAAAGCCTGTATCGTTCATGGAAAGATGTGATCAGCGCAATGCAGGAATCTGTGGAAGTGGCACGCAGACATATGGGAGGTGATATAAAAAAACTGAACATAGGGGTTTTAGATATTCATAAATCAGAGGCATATCTCTGGGAGTACATGGAAAAATTCAGAGAACAATATCCGGGGGTAGGACTGGATATTGAATCGGAACGTCCGGAAATATTACACAGACAGCTGATGGAAAATGAACTGGATGTTATTTTTACAGTTCGATATGATATGGAACGCAGTGGCCTGGATGGAAACCATGTTGCTTTTATCAAAGAGACACCATTGACTGTATGTATGCGAACAGATCATCCGCTGCGGGATAAGGATGTATGGACTGTTGAGGATCTGAAGACGAGCAATCTGGTAGTTATTTCTGCCTTGCATCTGCCAAGTTATCAGAGCATGCTTATGGATCTTTGCCGGATGCATGGTTTTTTACCCAATATTGTATACAATGTGAATAATGCTTCGTCTCTGGTATATAATCTGCATGAAAAAAATGATGTGTTTATCTGTGACAGGTACCATAAAGATACAGATTGTCTGCATATTGTAAGCAGACCAATTGCAGATACACATAGTGGTGTGGCTATGGTATGGCGAAAAAATGATAAACAGTATCTGAGGGAATTCCTGAATCTGATTCGGAATGATGAACAAAGATAAGAAAAAATAGAGGGAGAGGAAGTTTTTCGTACTTACTGTAACAGAAGTGATCGAAATACTAGGATATGAGAAAAAGTCCGTTACATATGCGAGATATTCGTTTTTCAAAAGACAGAAAACCAGCTACAATATAGATATATTAAGTTGGCCGGCTTGATGAGAAGTTTGTATTGTATCTGAGGAGGAAAACGAAATGATTGCAAAAAATATTGATGTGAAACTGAATGTTCGCCCTATTTATATCGGTTTGGTACATGAATATGCTTATGAGGGACCGTGCCGTTTCGGGGAAGGCGATGCACTGGAAAAAGAATATGATCAGATGGTAAGCAGGGAAACTTATGAAATATTCAAACAGGATGTTTTCTCTCATGTTCCGGCTGGAATAAATATGATGGATCCGATTTATCTGGAAGCTACGGATGAATGGGTAAATTCTGAAAAAATTTATGAAACACTGAGTGCAGAGATTGATAAAATTGATTTGTTTGTATTTAATTTTCAGATTGCAAGAGGATTTATCTATGTAGAGTTCGCACAGAGATTTCATAAACCTGTTGCTATGATTCCGCATTCCTGCTGTGAGGAAACCCTGAATACAGCGGCTTTGCATGCAAGAGGACATGAGGCATATGCGTTCTATTCCTGGGCAGATTATGAAGGCTATCTGAGAGCATTAAGAACGCGAAAAGCGCTGCAGAATACAAGAGTGCTGGTTGCATCCAGATTCAGCTCTGTCAAATCCTATGGCGGAACCGACAATTTTGTAAATCTTGAAGAAATAACAAACCGTCTTGGAGTAAAATTCCGTAATATCAGCGTACATGAGCTGCTGGATCAGCTGCATGAAGTTGACCCATATAGTAATCCGACGATTCCGGGCAGAAAAGGTCAGAATATCAATGCTGAGGATACAGCGCTGGCAGAAAAACTGGCAGATGAATTTATTGCAAATGCGGATGAAGTCAGAATGGATCGGGCAGCCATCATAGATACATTTAAAGCATATGTACTGGTTCAGAAACTGATGGATCATTATGAGTGTAATGCATTTACGGCACCATGTCCGGATTTGTGTTCCACCAGAAGACTTTCTGAGGAACGGGTAACATTCTGTCTGACGCATTCTTTAAATATTGAAAACGGAATTCCTTCTGCCTGTGATCTGGATTTCAATTCATTGCTTACGCAGGCAATATTGGAGAATCTGAGTGGAAAATCCGTTTATATGGGAAATGCCAATGTCTGTTCTTTAGAAGATGGAAAATTGCCGACGATTTTCGGTGATTTTGATGATGCTCATATTGATCATTTGGATGATAAAACGAATCTGTACAGTATGTTCCATGCAACACCAACACGAAAATTTGATGGATTTGAACAGCCGTTGAAGAAATATTCTGTAGATTCTTTTGCATACAGTGGATTTGGTGCGACAGTACGTTATGATTTTATGCAGGATGAAGGACAGGAAATCACAGTATGCAGAATTGATCCGACAGGTACAAAGATGCTGGCTGCAAAAGGAACCATTGTTGCTTCAGCCGGATATGATGGAAAGAGCTGTGGACAAGGCTTATTCTTCCGGGTAGCAGATAACAAAGATCTGTTCTATAAACAGTGCGAATTTGGTTGTCATCTGACTCTGGTGTATGGTGATTATATCGAAGACCTGAAGAAGTTTGGAAAAGTAACGGGAATTGAGATTGTGACAGCATAGAATACAACTGTATGAGAAATATGATGCTTTTTCAGGCATAAAAAATAGTTCATGATATTGGTTAAAAATATATAGAAAAAATGCGGCATGTGCTTTGGGAACATGCCGCATTTTTTTGAGTATCGGAGTGACAAGATTTGAACTTGCGATCTCTCGCCCCCCAGACGAGCGCTTTACCAGACTAAGCCACACCCCGACATTATTTTCACAGGGCTAAAAACCTTGTGAGCAAACTGTAAAAATTATTTTATCATAAAAAAGATATGCTTGCAAAGCTTTTTTTCAGAAGTTATACTTAGCGTATACACAAAGAGATGTATATATGGCATATACACGTGGTTTTAACGGAAAAAAGATGGGAAAGCAGGTAAGTCTTTTGCATTATCATAACGATACAGGTACTGGGGAGGAAATCACATGGATGAACAGTTTTTATCTCCGCTGGAAGTGGCGGAAATTTTACAGGTAAAGAAGAATACCGTTTATGAGATGATCAAGCGTGGGAATCTGAAAGCTACGAAAATGGGAAAACAGTTCCGGATCGCACGAAAGGATGTCTATGAATATATGGGAGTGATGCCGGAAACGGAGTCTCCGGAGAATATCGTAATCTGCGGACAGGATCAGCTGTTGGATGTGCTCTGTGCTCTGTATAACAGTCAAAGTGACGGACATACGCAGGTGTACCGTTCTCCGATGGGAAGTTACAGCGGTCTGTACCGGATGTATCAGAATGAAAATTATGTGGCTACCTGCCATATGTGGGACGGGGCGACAGATACCTATAATCTGCCGTATATAGAGCGGATGCTGCCGGGAGAACAGGTGGCAGTGTTTCATTTGTTGAAACGCTGGCAGGGATTTTATGTAAAGGAAGGAAATCCGAAAAATATTCAGAAATTTGAGGATCTGCTCAGAGAGGATGTGCGGATGATCAACCGGGAAAAGGGAAGTGGGATCCGTATCTTTATTGATGAAATGTGCAAAAAGCTGGATATTGATCCGGATCGTATTCACGGATATGAAGATATTGCATCATCTCATCTGATCGCAGCTACCAATGTGCTGCGGGGAACGGCAGATGTGGCGATCGGAAACGAAAAATCAGCCCGGCAGATGGAAGGCATCCAATTTCTTCCATTGAAGCAGGAGAGTTATGATATCGTATTTCGGAAAAAGGATTTGAAACGAAAAGAATTTCAAAATCTCCTGAATATCATCGGATCAGAGGAATTTCAGAAAGAAGCAGAAATGATGTCCGGCTATGATATCAGTGATATGGGAAAACAGCTCTATTAGATAGGGCTGTTTTTTATTTGATAGAAAATTACGTTCTTGTGAAAATACAATGGTATACCACGCAAATACCAATAACATACTTGACAAACAAAATGAATTATAGTATAACAAAAATATATAAAACATGACAAAACATGACAAAAATGAAAAGAAACAGGAGAAAAGTGAAATGAAAAAGAAAGTGCTAAGCTTAATACTGGCAGGTGTTATGGTTCTTTCCATGGCAGCATGCGGTAGTCAGAACACAGATCAGGGAGCTGCAAATGACACATCTGCGAAAGCAGAGCAGAGCGACAGCTCCGAGGCAGCTAAGGAGAATTCTGATTCAGAGGAGCTTGAAAGCACACAGATTACGGTATTTGCAGCAGCAAGTTTGGAGAATGCTTTAAACGAAGTGATTAAAAAATACAATGAGACTCAGCCGAACGTAACAATCATACCGAGTTATGACAGTTCAGGAACATTGCTTGCACAGATTGAGGAAGGTGCAGCTTGTGATGTATTCTTCTCTGCAGCCCAGAAGCAGATGGATACGTTACAGAACGATGATCAGCTGGTAGTGGACGGAACCCGTCATAACGTAGTAAACAACCAGGTTGTAGTAATCACATACAAAGGAAGCGGCACAGCAGTTACAGGTCTTGAGAACCTGAAAGATGCGAAGAGCATCGCAATGGCAGACGGAAGTGTTCCGGTTGGTAAATACACACGTCAGGCCATGGTAAATGCAGGAATGCTGGATGCGGTAGATGATGTATCTACAATACCGACAGATGTGATCTCCCAGGCTTTGGACGGAGTTGAAATCAATGAGTGCGGTAACGTAAGTGCTGTTAAGACTCAGGTGGCAGAAGGATCTAACGAAGTAGGTACAGTATATTATTCTGATACATACGGACTGGAAGATAAGCTGGACATCCTTCAGGTCATCGGCTATGATCTGACAGGTAATGTTATTTATCCGATCGCTCAGGTTAAGAATGACGAGGCTGATGAGTTAGAACAGAAAGCAGCCCTGGATTTTGTAAACTTCGTAAAATCTGATGCGGCAAAAGCTATTTTTGACAGCTACTATTTTGATACAAACGTAGAAGACTAAGCTGATAAACTATGATATTTCCTGGAAATGATATTGATTACCATCAGTATTTTTTCGGTATAATTTCAAAATTCATAGAAGTTCAGATGAAACCTGGACAGAGTATGTCCGGGGTTTATCTGTAACATCTGGATAGATACCAGGTCGCAAAGCGACTGCGTTCATGAGCAAGTAGCGAAAGCGGATTGCGAATGTCCGCTTTACTTTATACGGGGATAGAAGGAAGGACTGGGAGAATTTGTATATGGATACAATTATGGAAATTGTGAAGAATCTGGATTGGACACCGCTGTTCATTTCCTTTAAGACAGGAATTGTAGCAACGGTTATTTCCTTTTTTCTGGGATTATTTGCAGCACGAAAAGTGATACATGCGGGAGAACGTGTCAAAGCTATTGCGGATGGCTTCCTGACATTGCCGATGGTGCTGCCGCCGACGGTTGCCGGATTTTTTCTGCTTTTATTATTCAGTAAGCGCCGTCCGATCGGTATGTTTTTGTTTGAGCAGTTCGGCATTAAGGTGGTACAGACCTGGCTTGGATGTATCATTGCGGCAACGGTGATCTCTTTCCCGCTGATGTACCGGAATGCGCGGGCGTCCTTTGAACAGCTGGACGCAAACCTGATCTATGCGGCCCGGACGCTTGGAATGTCTGAAATGCAGATCTTCTGGAAGATTGCAGTGCCGAATGCGGGTCCCGGTATCATCGCAGGAACAATACTGACCTTTGCGCGGGCTCTTGGAGAGTATGGTGCGACTTCTATGCTGGCAGGTAATATCCCCGGTAAGACATCGACGATTTCGCAGAAAATCGCCATGGTTATTCAGGATGGTGACTATCTGACAGCAGGTGTGTGGGTTATCATCATTCTTGCAATTGCTTTCTGCATCATCGTGGCAATGAACCTGGTGGCAGGTAAAAACATGAAGAATACGCAGAGCTGGTAGGGTACTCACGTGAGTTCGACTTAAACATAGAAGAAAAGCGGATTGCGAATGTCCGCTTTACTCAATATGTGTGTGGGAAAAGGAATATTATGGCAATAGAAGTAGCAATCAAAAAGAAAATCGGCAATTTTTGTCTGGATGTTGCGTTTTCGGCAGGCGAGGAAATGTTTGCTCTGCTTGGTGCTTCCGGATGTGGCAAAAGTATGACATTGAAATGCATTGCCGGAATTGAGACCCCGGATGAGGGGAAAATTATATTAAATGGTCGCACATTATTCGATTCTGAGAAAAAAATCAATTTGATTCCGCAGAAAAGAAAGGTTGGATATATGTTTCAGGATTATGCCCTGTTTCCTAATATGACCGTTGAGAAAAATATCATGGCGGGCATGGGAAGAAAACCGCAAAAGGAAATCGTGCAGGATTATATCCGCCGTTTCCGTTTGGAAGGACTGGAGCATCATCTTCCGCGGCAACTTTCCGGGGGCCAGAAACAGCGTGTGGCGCTGGCCCGTATGATGGCATCACAACCGGAGATTCTGCTGTTGGATGAACCATTGTCGGCATTGGACAGTTTTCTGAAATGGCAGGTGGAAGAGGAACTGCAGGATCTGCTTTCCGAGATTGGGAAAACTGTACTTTTTGTGTCACACAGCCGTGATGAGGTGTATCATCTCTGTGATCGCATCTGCGTGCTGGATAAGGGACATATTGAGACTGTGCAGGAGAAGAAAGAGTTTTTTGCAAATCCGGTGACCAGGGCAGCTGCCCGTATTTCCGGCTGCCGCAATATCGTACCGGCAAAACGGCTGTCAGAGCATCAATTGGATGTTCCGGACTGGGGAATCTGCTTTGAACTGGAAAAAGAAATTCCGGAAAATACGACATATGTGGGCGTGCGCGCACATTATATCGACGTGTCTATGGATCTGGCAGAAGCAAAGAACAGTTCTGTCATGCAGACCGATCGTCTGCTGGAGCAGCAGTTTGAGTCAGAACTGGTACTGAAATACAGCACAGAGACGATGTCATTGCGAATCCTGATGGATAAAGAAAAGGCAGAACAGTTTGCACAGCATGAACAATTACGCATCACAATACCGGAACATGCGTTGCTGCTGTTACATGCATAAAAAACTTCATTTAGCTTTATATCCTTAAAAAGTCTTTACAAGCAACACTTTAGTGTGATACAGTGTATAAAACTGTAAAAGGAAGTAAAAAGTGATGATGAAAGCATGGGAAAAGAATATTCGCAAAGTCGTTCCGTATGTTCCTGGCGAACAGCCAAATAAGGAGCGTATGATTAAATTAAATACAAATGAAAATCCATATCCACCGGCTCCCGGCGTGGCAGAAGCTTTAAAAAATCTGGATCCTGACCGTCTGAGACTGTATCCGGATCCGGCCTGTACCCGCCTGGTGGATGCGATTGCAAAGCAGAAAGGTTTAAAACCGGAGCAGATATTTGTCGGTGTTGGTTCCGATGATGTTCTCGCCATGTGTTTTATGACCTTTTTTAATAGTGAAAAACCAATCCTGTTTCCGGATATTACCTATTCTTTTTACGATGTTTGGGCGGAGGAATTTCGTATTCCGTATGAGACACAGCCGCTGGATGATGATTTCAATATCCGAAAAGAGGATTATTATAAAGAAAACGGTGGTGTGATTTTTCCAAATCCGAACGCACCGACCGGGGTGGAAGCATCCCAGGAGATGATTGAGGATATTTTGCAGCACAATCAGGATGTTATCGTGATCATTGATGAGGCATATGTGGATTTTGGGGCCAGGACAGCCCAGCCGTTACTTGAAAAATATGATAATCTGATCGTAGTGCAGACATTTTCAAAATCACGTTCCATGGCGGGAATGCGCATTGGATATGCCATGGCATCACCGGAACTGATCAAATATCTGAATGATGTAAAATATTCCTTCAATTCCTATACAATGGATCAGACGGCATTGAATCTCGGTGTGGCATCCATCGAAGATCAGGCATATTTTGAGGAAACTTTACATAAGATCATTCAGACAAGGGAACGTGTAAAACTACGGTTGACAGAACTTGGATTTACGTTCCGTGATTCCAGAAGCAATTTTATTTTTGCATCTCACAAAAGCTGTCCGGCAGAGGAATTATTTGAAAAATTAAAAGAAAAAGATATTTATGTCCGTTATTTTAATAAACCGCGTATTCATAATTATCTGCGTATCACAATCGGAACAGATGCTGAGATGGACGAGTTCCTGTCGGAAGTAGAGAATTATCTGAAGGAATCCGGCAGATTATAAGCACATTGTGCATAGGATGCAAACATGGGAATCTCAATTCTGACTGAGAGAAAAAATGATTTTAGGAGGATTATATGGAAAGTCTGGTAACCTGGTTTACAAGTACCTTAGGTGCACATATTTCAAGGGAAGCAATTGTGTTTATTATTTCACTGTTTCCGATTCTGGAACTGAGAGGAGGTATTCTGGCATCATCGTTACTTGATGTTACGATGTGGAAAGGAATTCTGATCAGCGCGGTAGGAAATATTCTTCCGATTCCGTTTATTTTATTTTTTATCAAAAAAATATTTACAGCAATGAAGAAAACAAAGTTGTTGCGGCCGCTGGTTGAGAAGATGGAAAACAAAGCAATGAAAAAGCGTGACCAGATTGAAAAATATGAATTCTGGGGACTGGTTTTATTTGTTGGCATTCCGCTTCCGGGAACCGGTGCATGGACCGGCGCACTGGTGGCATCGCTGATCGATATGGATATCAAGAAAGCTTTCAAGGCGATTTTGCTTGGAATCTGTCTTGCAGCCGTGATCATGACACTGATTTCTTATGGTGTACTTGGACATATCATCAGATAATGAAAAATGATGAAGAAGCAGAGTGTTTTGCCTGCCCGATAACGACAGACATAATAATATAGCGTAAGAGGGGGACTTTACGATGGAAACAATGGAAGCAAGAATGGTAAAACTGTATGCAAGAAACAACAATCACGTAGCGTTGCATGCCATTCCGGGACATTTTGCTACAAGCCACTCACATATCAACTTTTATATTGATATGACGAGCCTGAAAACCCGTGCCAATGAGGCACAGGAAGTTGCAAAAAGTCTGGCAGGAGATTATGTGAACTCTACTGTGGTGGATACGATCGTCTGCATGGACGGCACGGAAGTGGTTGGTGCTTATCTGGCACAGGAGTTTGAAAAACGCGGTTTTCGCAACACGAACCTGCATGATACGATTTATGTGGTCACACCGGAGTATAATGCGAACAATCAGCTGATTTTCCGTGACAATACGATTCCTGCCATCAAAGGAAAAAATGTGATTTTGCTGCTGGCAACTACAACGACGGGACTGACTGTGCGGCGCAGTCTGGAGTGCGTGCAGTATTATGGCGGAACTGTCCATGGCATTTCTTCCATCTTCAGTACCGTGAAGAAAGTTGGCGGCATGGAAGTGCATTCTGTATTCAATGCGGATGATGTGCCGGGCTATCAGGCGTTTGGCAGAGATGAATGTCCGTATTGCAAAAAAGGATTTGCGATTGAAGCTATGGTAAACGGATTTGGGTATTCGCAATTATAAAAAACTTGACAAGGCAAAAAATGTTGTTTATCATGTTTAATGACTTTGAAAATTTTATAGTTATAAAAGGTAATGACAAAGAGGAGTACGCAAAAGATGCGGTGACAGGGAAGAGGGTCCATGGACTGAAAGACCGTCTGACAGGCAGTTTGCGGAAGGTAGCTTTGGAACCGGATATCTGAAGCCAATGCAGCATGTGTATAGGACAAAAGCAGCGATCGTTGTGAATTTACGTATTGTTGCCCTGAGAGAACAGACGATATGTTTGTTGTATGGTGGGTAGGAGATCCCGGGTGATTCCCGTTAATTAATCATAGAGATTCCATTAATTTTCGGAAAAGAAAGAGAGGTACAAGCTGTTTTTGTACAGGGAGTTGATGGGATAAAATGAAGGTGGTACCGCGTAGATTCGCCCTTCACATGCGATTATGTATGTGAGGGGTTTTTTGTTTTACAGGAAATTCGGTTGAAATCCTTATAAAACAAAGCACTTGAAAGGAGATAAAATGAAAGAATTAGCAAAGACCTATGATCCAAAAGGGATTGAAGACCGTCTTTACCAGAAATGGGAAGACAATAAATATTTTCATGCAGAAGTAGACAGAAGTAAAAAACCATTTACGATTGTTATGCCGCCGCCAAATATCACCGGCCAGCTTCACATGGGACATGCGTTGGACAACACCATGCAGGATATTCTGATCCGCTATAAGAGAATGCAGGGATATTCTGCATTATGGCAGCCGGGTACTGACCACGCAGCCATTGCAACAGAAGTTAAAGTTATTAACAGCCTGAAAGAAAAAGGAATCAATAAAGCAGACTTAACCCGTGACGAGTTTCTGAAATATGCATGGGACTGGAAAGAAGAATACGGTGGACGTATCGTAAAACAGTTAAAGAAAATGGGATCTTCCGCTGACTGGGAGAGAGAGCGTTTTACCATGGATGAGGGATGTTCTGAGGCAGTCAAAGAAGTATTTATCCGCCTGTTTGACAAAGGATATATTTACAAAGGATCCCGTATCATCAACTGGTGTCCGGTCTGCAAGACTTCTATTTCTGATGCAGAGGTAGAGCACGTAGAGCAGACAGGTCATTTCTGGCACATCAAATATCCGATCATCGGTGAGGAAGGCAGATTTGTAGAGATCGCAACCACCCGTCCGGAAACTATGCTGGGTGATACAGCCGTGGCTGTAAATCCGGATGATGAGCGCTACACAGATATTATCGGCAAGAAGTTACTGCTTCCAATCGTAAACCGTGAAATCCCGGTGATCGCGGATCCATATGTAGACAAAGAGTTTGGAACCGGCTGTGTAAAAATCACACCGGCACATGACCCGAACGATTTCGAGGTTGGAAAACGCCACAATCTGGCAGAAATCAACATTTTAAACGATGATGCAACGATTAATGCAAATGGTGGCATTTACGAAGGTATGGATCGTTATGAAGCAAGAAAAGCCATCGTTGCAAAATTAGATGAGCTTGGCTTACTTGTAAAAGTAGTTGAACATGTTCATAACGTAGGCACCCACGACAGATGTAAGACAACCGTAGAACCGATGATCAAACCGCAGTGGTTTGTAAAAATGGAAGAAATGGCAAAACCGGCCATTGATGCATTACAGTCCGGCAGATTAAAATTTGTTCCGGAAAGCTTTGGAAAGACTTATATGCATTGGCTGGAAGGCATCCGCGACTGGTGTATTTCCAGACAGCTCTGGTGGGGACACAGAATCCCGGCTTATTACTGTGAAGAATGTGGTGAGATGGTTGTTTCCCGCGATATGCCGGAGAAATGCCCGAAATGCGGCTGCAGTCATTTAAAACAGGATGAGGATACACTGGATACCTGGTTCTCCTCTGCCCTGTGGCCATTCTCAACACTTGGCTGGCCGAACAAGACAGAAGAACTGGATTATTTCTATCCGACCGATGTACTTGTCACCGGATATGATATCATCTTCTTCTGGGTTATTCGTATGGTATTCTCTGCTCTGGAGCAGACCGGCACAGAGCCGTTCCACACGGTACTGATCCATGGTCTGGTTCGTGATTCCCAGGGACGTAAGATGAGTAAATCCCTTGGAAACGGTATCGATCCGTTAGAGGTTATTGATAAATATGGTGCAGATGCCCTGCGTCTGACCCTGATCACCGGTAATGCGCCAGGAAACGATATGCGTTTCTACTGGGAGCGTGTAGAGTCCAGCCGTAACTTTGCAAACAAAGTATGGAATGCATCCCGATTCATTATGATGAACCTGGGTGACGAGCAGCCGACCAAACCGGAAGCAGCAGATCTGTTACCGGTTGACCGCTGGATTTTATCGAAAGTAAATACTCTGGCAAAAGATGTGACAGAGAATATGGATAAATACGAGCTGGGAATTGCAGTTCAGAAAGTCTATGATTTCATCTGGGAAGAGTTCTGTGACTGGTATATTGAGATCGCAAAAGTGCGTCTGTACAAGAAAGAAGAAGATCCAAAAGCTGCCAATGCGGTACTGTGGGTTCTGAAAACAGTACTGGCTAATGCATTAAAGATGTTGCATCCATATATGCCGTTTATCACAGAGGAAATCTTCTGTACGCTTTGTCCGGAAGAAGAGACCATTATGCTGGCTCCGTGGCCGGAATACACCGAAGAGTGGAATTTTGCAAAAGAAGAGGCAGATGTGGAAACCATCAAAGTACTGGTTAAGGGTATCCGTAATATCCGTTCCGAGATGAATGTTCCACCAAGCCGCAAAGCAAAATACTTCATTGTATCTCCGGATGCAGACCTGTGTGAGCTGTTTGCTTCCCACAAAGATATTTACAGTCAGCTGATTTCTGCAAGTGAGATCGACGTACAGGCAGATAAAGCAGGAATTCCGGAGGATGCTGTATCCGTTGTTATCCCGAATGCTGTTGTATACATTCCGTTAGAGGAGCTGGTAGATATGGCAAAAGAACGGGAACGACTGGAGAAAGAGAAAGCAAAACTTGCAAAAGAGCTGGCCCGTTCCAACGGTATGCTGAATAATGAGAAATTCTTAAGCAAAGCACCTCAGGCAAAAGTGGATGAGGAGAAAGCAAAACTTGAAAAATATAAACAGATGATGGAAGACGTGGAAAATCGTCTGGCACAGTTAAAATAATATGAGTGAAAACATGAAACAAGCGGTGGAATTTTTGTATGGAATTCCAAAGTTTACCAAAAAACACAGCCTTGCACATACACAGCATTTCATGGAGCTGCTTGGCAACCCTGGTAATCGCTGCAAAGTCATTCATGTGGCAGGAAGTAATGGTAAAGGAAGCGTCTGCTGCTTCCTTTACCATATGTTGCTTTCTGAGGGAAAAAACGCAGGACTGTTCACATCTCCGCATCTGATCGATGTGCGGGAACGTTTTCAGTTAAATGGTGATTTATGCGGTGAGGATCAGTTTTTGTCTGCCTATGCCCGGGTAAAAAAGACTGCAGAGGAACTGGAACGGAAAGGTCTGGGCTATCCGACATTTTTCGAGTTTATTTTTGCCATGGGCATGGTAATTTTTGAAGAGGCCGGAGTGGAGTATATCGTACTGGAGACAGGACTTGGCGGCAGACTGGATGCCACAAACAGCGTTGCACATCCGGTGCTTTGCATCATTACGTCTATCAGCCTGGAGCATACGGAGATTCTGGGAGATACCATTGCACAGATTGCCGGGGAAAAAGCGGGAATTATCAAAACGGGCGTACCGGTTGTCTTTGATGCTAATGAATCTGAGGCAGCAGCAGTTATTGCAGACCGTGCGCGGGAATTACACAGTCCCTGCACAGCCCTTGAGAAGAAAATGTACCGGATGTTGGAATTTAAGAATAATTTTATTGATTTTTCGCTTTCGACTGCGTATGATAAGGAAACAAGATGGACGATTCCGGGAGCAGCAGATTATCAGGTGGAAAATGCGGCACTGGCGATTCTTGCCATGCGCATTCTGCAGCAGCAGTATCCGTCAGTATTTTCCGGTGATTCTTTTGAACAGCAGCTTCATTCAGGCATGAAAGCAGCGTTCTGGCCGGGAAGGATGCAGGAGATCGCACCGGAGATTTATTTTGACGGGGCGCATAACACCTCCGGCATCGGTATGTTTACCGAAGCAGTGAAGCGACTGACTGCTGCGGACAGTTATCGTCCGCTGCTACTGTTTTCCATGGTAAAAGAAAAGGATTACAGTACGTCGATCGATATGCTGACCAGCGATATTGTATGGGATGAGATGGCAGTAACAACGATTCCGAATGAGCGTGGCATATCTTTTGAAAAATTGCAGAAACTATTTGAATACAAGTTAAAAGAACAGGCGATGGAGCAGACATCGGACGATATTTCTGAGAAAACAGTGAATCCGAAAACAGGATGTCGGTCTGATGCAGAGCATCCGATCATCGGTTTTGCTGATTATCGGGAAGCACTCCGGGTAATGAAAAATAAGAAGAAGCCGGGACAGAAGTTATTCTGTACGGGTTCCCTCTATTTTATCGGTGCATTGATGGAAGCGTGGAAGGAGAACTGTGATGATTGATTTCGAGGAAGAATTAAAGAAATTTGAACCAAGTATGGAAGTGGAAGATGCAGAAGATGCAATCTACAATCGTGATCTGACAGATATGATGGATATTTTACAGGAAATGTTGAAAGAGAGCAGAAGATAGGAGGGCACAGATGAATTGTTATTATTGTGGTGCGTACCTGGATTCTATGGATACCTGTCCGAACTGTGAAGCAGATGTGAAAATCTGGAAAAAGATTGCCAGTATTTCCAACAAACTTTACAATGACGGACTGGAGCGCGCACAGGTTCGTGATCTGAGCGGAGCCGTTGAATATCTGAAAATGAGCCTCCGCTATAACAAAATGAACACCAATGCCCGTAACCTGCTGGGACTGGTTTACTTTGAGATGGGTGAATCCGTGAAAGCACTGAGCGAGTGGGTTATCAGTAAAAGTCTGCAGGGAGAGGATAATCCGGCAACCGCTTATCTGGCAGATATCCAGAAAAGTTCTGCCCGTCTGGACAACCTGAACCAGACCATCAAAAAATTTAACCAGTCATTGACTTACTGCAAAGACGGCAATACGGATCTGGCACTGATCCAGCTGAAAAAAGTACTGGCATTGAATCCAAAGCTGGTGAAAGGTCATCAGCTGCTGGCACTGTTATACATGAAAGAAGAACGCTATGATCTTGCACTGCGTGCATTAAAAAATGCAGAAAAAATAGATGTCGGTGATGCGAATACCATGCGTTACAAAAAGGAATGCCATGAACATCTGAAAGCCAATGGAAAAGTTAAAACAAAGGAAAAAGATACGGTAAGTTATCAGAGCGGCAATGATCTGATCATCCGTCCGGCGAAGTTTACCGATAATACCGCTGTTCTGACAGTGGTCAATCTGCTGGTGGGTGCCGCCATCGGAATCGCAGTAGTGTGTTTCCTGATCGTACCCGGTATCCGGAAAAATGCCAATACAAACGCGGCATCTCAGCTGGTCAAAGCAAATGAAACCATTGCAACCAGAGAGCAGAGCATAAAGAGCCTTGAGGACGAAATTTCCAGCCTGCAGCAGACCGTAGCGGACGCACAGACAGAGACAAGTTCTGCCGGGGAGAAAAACACATCTTATGAAGCTCTGCTGAACGCCTACGTGGCCTATGCGGCAAAAGAAAATGTAAAAGCCGGCGAGAGCCTGGCAAACGTCAACCGTGATCTGCTCAGTGAAAATGCACAGCAGATTTATGATAACATGCTGACAGATGTAAAAAGTGCCATGCTGGAAGCGGATATGAATGAAGCACTGGATCTGTATGAAAAGAACAATTACAGTGAAGCTATTACAAAATTTGAATCCATCGTACAGACTGACGAAGGTTATCAGGAAGGAAAAGCGGCCTACTATCTGGCCTTTGCCTATAACTATCAGAAAGATGAGAGCAATGCATTGAAATGGTTCCAGATCGCAAAAAATCATACAAACTCCTCCAGCGTGCGCAATACCTGTAAGGAAATGATCGATGATATGCAATCCCGCGGTATTACCGTACCGGATGCAAGCGGCAGTACCGGTACACAGGCAGGCGGAACTCCCGACGGATCTGCGGCAGATAATACAACTGCGGACAACTCGGATAACAATACTGATAACGAGTAATGAATTATGCCGCAGGCATTTTTAGAAAGTAGAAGACAGTATACGAAAGATAAAGTGAATGAATATTTCGAAATATTAATGCGAAAAATATTTATTCAATATATCGAAGATGAATTCGATGTAACGATATCTTTCCTATACTGTCTTTTTCGTATCTAAAAATATGAAGATGTTGGGGGCAAAAGATGCCATACGAATTGTTCTATTTATTTTCGTAGCGTAAATGGGCGGCGCAGCGCAGATAGAAAATCGTCCGTGTCCGCGTGTGTTTTCTTCCTCCAGCTGCCTTTATAAAAAATAAAAAGTCATAAAAGACATAAAACCCAAAAAGGAGACAAAAACATGGAGTGTGAATATCAGATCAAAGGAACCACGCTGCGCATTTTTCTGCCGCAGGAGCTGGATCATCATGTATCTGCCAGACTGCGGGAAGAAGCAGATCTTATGGTGGAGACACATTTTATCAGAACGATTATATTTGACTTTTCCGGCACTGACTGGATGGACAGTTCCGGCATCGGTGTCATTCTTGGGCGGTATAAAAACATGAAACTGTCCGGTGGCCATGTATATGCCGTACATTTAAATGAGCGGATGAAAAAAATATTTGCGATGTCCGGCATGGAACACTTGATGGAGGAGGAATAAAGCGCATGATACAGGAAAAAGAAAAACAGTCACAGGCAGAAACGCAGGAACAGGGAGAAAACTGGATGCAGATTGCGTTTGCAGCACAATCAGAAAATGAAGGATTTGCCCGCACGGCAGTGGCGGCATTTGTCAGCTGTCTGGATCCGACCATCGATGAACTGGCGGATATCAAAACCGCTGTGTCTGAGGCAGTGACGAATTGTATTATTCATGGTTACAATCTGAAAGGCGGCACGATCTGGCTGGAGGCAAGCCTGTCAGGACGGACGTTGTATGTGGCGGTTACGGACGAGGGACGCGGAATCAGAGACATCAAACAGGCGCTGGAACCATTGTTTACGACACGACCGGATCTGGAACGTTCCGGCATGGGATTTTCTTTTATGGAAGCCTTTATGGATGTTGTGGAAGTGGAATCTTCTCCGGGAAAAGGGACACGGGTTGTCATGAAAAAGGAGATCAGATAGTTACATATGGATCAGGTGTTGGAAACAATTAAACGGGCACACCAGGGAGATAAAGCAGCCAGAGACAGGCTGGTACAGGAAAATATGCCACTGGTATGGAGCATTGTGCGTCGGTTTTCCAACCGGGGGTATGAGCTGGAGGATCTGTTTCAGATTGGAAGCATCGGCTTACTGAAAGCCATTGACCGGTTCGATACTGCATATGAAGTGAAGTTTTCCACTTATGCCGTACCACTCATCATCGGTGAGATCCGTCGTTATCTGCGGGATGATGGCATGTTGAAAGTCAGCCGTTCTCTGAAGGAGACTGCGTGGAAAGTTCGAAAGGCAGAAGCAGACTGGCAGAATACGGTGGGGCGGGAGCCAACACTGGAAGAACTCTCAGAAAAGACAGGCATCCGGAAGGAAGAAATTGTGCAGTCGTTGGCAGCAAATACAGAAGTGGACTCTCTGCACCGGTCGATTCCGGGCAATCAGGGGAAAGAAATTACATTGGGAGAACAGATCTGTGACCGGCATAACGAGATTGAAGAACGTACCGACCATCTGTTTCTGGAACAGCTGCTGGATACACTGGAAGCGAAAGAGCAACAGCTGATCTATCTGCGTTATGTGGAGGAAAAAACGCAGTCCGAGGTGGCAAAAATCATGGGTACCACGCAGGTACAGATTTCCAGAAGGGAGAAAAAACTGCTTGCGAAATTGCGCGAGAGAGCATAATATTTTGTTACAGTATGCAGTTGGTGATAAAAAATATTCAATAAAAGTTCTTGCATAACAAATGTGGATGTAATAGAATATACGTTAGCCTGTGCTAATTCGAACACAGAATAAGCATCTCTCCGCATCAAGTGCATAGAGTACTAAGCGGTGGGTAAGGAGAATATAAAAGATCTGAAAGTACGGAGGATAATCGCAGATGAAGAAAAAAATCTGGATGATGCTGCTGTGCGGTGCACTGGTCTGTTTCCCGCTGGGAGGCTGCGGTATAAACCGGGCCGATGCGGACGCAGGATCGGTACAGAGTGAAGCGGCGTCAGATCATAAAACAACAAAAAACAGCAATGCGGAGTACACCAGTGAAGTATTTGCCATGGATACTTATATGACATTGACTGCTTACGGTGAGAATGCAAAAGAGGCGGTGGAAGCCGGGATAGCGGAGATCCAGAGACTGGATGCACTGCTGTCTACTGGAGATGCGAACAGTGAAGTGGCGCAGATCAATCAAAATGGGGGCGGTACACTGTCTGAGGATACGGACTATCTGGTAAAACGTGCCCTCGCTATTTATCAGAGTACACAGGGTGCTTTTGATATCAGTATTTATCCGGTGATGCAGCTCTGGGGATTTACTACCGGTGATTTTGCCGTTCCTTCGAAGGAAGATCTGGCTGCAAAACTTGCACTGGTGAATGCCGGCAGGATCAGTCTGACGGAGGACAACGGTGTATCATCCATTACCCTTCCGGAAGGGATGGAAATTGACCTGGGTGGAATCGCCAAAGGCTACACATCCGGAAGAGTTATGGAAGTCATGAAACGTTATGGTATTGAGAGTGCCGTGATCAATCTGGGGGGCAATGCGCATGTGCTGGGTTCCAAGACAGATGGTTCTGCATGGAAAGTCGGTATTCAGGATCCGAATGATACGAACGGTTATCTGGGAGGCGTCAGTGTCAGAGATAAAGCTATCATCACTTCCGGTGGTTATGAGCGCTATTTTGTAGATGAGGCAACCGGTGTGAAATATCATCATATCATCGATCCGAAGACCGGATATTCAGCCAATAACGGACTGATTTCAGTCACCATTGTCAGTGCTGACAGTACACTGGCGGACGGACTGTCCACGTCTCTGTTTGTACTGGGCACGGAGGATGCCATTGCATACTGCGAGGAACATTGTGCAGAAGACGGATTTGACGCAATTATGGAGGATGAGGACGGAAAACTGTATATTACCGATGGCATCATGGATGATTTTATCAATATGAACAATACGGCAAATATTCAGGAAATCAAGACAAAGTAGACATAGGGCGGTAAGGAAGTATGAAAAAACAAAAGATATCTGCAAAAACAGTGGCACTTCTGGCGATGATGATTGCGCTGGCACTGGTGTTCAGTTATGTGGAAACACTGATTCCGATCAATTTCGGGATTCCGGGTGTGAAGCTTGGCCTGGCAAACCTGGTGATTGTGGCTGCACTTTATCTGATCGGCGGCAAAGAGGCATTTCTGGTTTCTGTTGTGCGTATTTTTTTGAGTGGATTTATGTTTGGAAATCTGGCTTCTATCATGTACAGTCTGGCAGGCGGTCTGTTGAGCCTGGCAGTGATGCTTATTCTGAAAAAAACAGATAAACTGTCCATTCTGGCAGTCAGCGTACTTGGCGGAATCTGCCACAATATCGGACAGCTGATCGTGGCGATCCTTGTGGTGGAAAATCTGAAACTGATCTTTTATGTTCCGGTGCTGCTGATCTCCGGATTTGTTACCGGTCTGCTGATCGGCATCGTATCCAGAGTCATTCTGCCGGCAGTCAGACGGGCTTATGCAGCTGACAGCGCCCATTAGAGGGTAAAACAGTCATTCGTGGAAAAATCTGCAATATCATAAAAAGAACGAGGCGTGAAATTTTTTTTTATGGATTTTCACGAAGCAAGGCTTATTTCATGCGCTCAGTTGAGAAAAAAGAAAAGATATTGCACATTATTTCTCAAGAAGACGCTTTATTGAGAAAATGAGAAAAAAATATTTGACTTGTGAAAAAAAGTAATGCTATCATAACGTGCGTTAGAAAAGCCTAATGTATATTATGATGGCATTTTTTGTGAGAGGAAATTAAAAAATGTGTGACAGCATATTTTTTAGAAAGGTCGGGAGAGCGATGATGAAGAAAGAAAATAAAAAGACAGAGCCAGATGTGAAAAACAATGACCGGCAGAAAGAAAAAAAATCCGTAAAGCTTGGTTCAATGGCTCCGGCATTATCTGCCATTCTGGTAGTTGCCTGCGCAGGAGCATCCGTGGCAGCGTATACACCAAAGGTATATGCCGTACAGAAAGCAGCGCCAAAAGCCACGGAGTCCGATACGGTGGAAGATACTACCGCAGAGGAGATGAATCTGGAAGGTCAGGTATTTGATCTGCCGGATGGTATTTATGAAGGAACAGGTACCGGATTTGCAGGAAAGATCACAGTAGCTGTTGAAATCAAAGATAAAAAAATCGTAGCGATTACAATTTTAAATGTAGAAGCAGATGACGCGGCATTTTTCAACCGTGCCAAAGGGGTGATTGACCGGATCATCCAGTCACAGAATCTGGATGTGGATGTAGTCTCCGGAGCGACTTACAGTTCGAGAGGTATCATCAGTGCGGTCAAAAATGCGCTGACCGGTGAAAAGGACAGCGGAAAGACCGCAGAAAATCCGGGTCAGGGACAGGGAACCACCACGCTGGCAGCATCCATGGACGCAGGTGCATACAAAGACGGTGTGTATTACGGAAGCGCCACCGGATTTGCGGGACCAATCAAGGTCAAAGTCGTGATCACAGATGGGAAAATTACGTCTGTTGAGATTGTGGAGACTTCCGACGGAAGCAGTTATATCGGAAAAGCATCTTCCATTACCGGAAAGATTGTAGCTTCCCAAAGCACCAATGTAGATACGGTGTCCGGAGCGACCTACAGTTCCGTGGGAATTATCAATGCGGTACGAAATGCACTGGCACAGGCTGCCGTGAATCCGGGTGAGGGCGGACAGCAGGATCTGATCGTGCCTGAATTGCCGGAGCAGAAAGTAGAGGATGTCCCGGCAGTTCCGACGGTCAGCGGCAATTTCCCGTATCCGGATGGCACTTATTATGGAACCGCAGAAGGATATCTGGGTGACATTACCGTAGCGGTTGTGATCCAAAATCAGACCATCCAGTCCGTGGAGATTCTGTCCAATGAAGACGATGCGGCATATTTTGACCGTGCAAAAGTAGTGGCAAACCGTGTGGTTAATCAGCAGACAACAGGGGTAGATACCGTGTCAGGAGCGACATACAGTTCCAGAGGTATCCTCCATGCGATTCAGGCGGCACTGGATGCTGCAAAATCAGCTGCAAATCCATCCCAGCCGGTGACCCCGGATCATGGAAATGCAGGTGATAGCGGAAACAATGGCAATGATAATAATGGAAATACCAATAACGGAAACGATGGATCTGATACAGATAAAAAATCCGTATACTATGCAGATGGAACCTATCCGGTAACGGTTCTGTGTGAGCCGGATGAGGATGAGGACTTTGAACCGTATCATCTGTCTGCAAGCGTTGTGATCAAAAACGACCGGGTGGCAGAAATCAATAATGTGACCGGAGACGGAGACAGCGGAAACAATTCTTACATCAAACGTGCAGTGAACGGTACTTCCGGCATGACCGGTATGGTATCCCGTATTATCGGTATGGCAGTGACAGATATGAGTGGAGAAAATGCGGGTGCACAGGTGGATCAGAACCTGACAGAGCTGGATACCGTTTCCCGTGCGACCTGTACGTCAAAATCCATCAAAGAAGCCTGCCGTGAAGCATTGCGTCAGGCAAGGGAAAAATTCCTGGCAGAGATTGAGTCTGCCCGGAACGAAGACAGAGAGGATAGCGCAGAATGAAAAAATTTTGGATACGGATGATCAATGTATGCGTCATTGTGGCAGCATTGATCGGATATAGTAAAGTGACACTGGCTCATGAACAGACGGATGCCGCGGCCAAAGCCGAGGCAGACCGTAAAAATGCGGAAATTGCAGCGGAGGCCGGGGAGCCAGGCGGTTCCTATACAGACGGAACCTATCAGGGTACGGCCACCGGTTTTGGCGGTGATATCACAGTGGAAGTGACCATTACAGATGGCAGGATCGCCTCTGTGGATATCCTGTCTGCAGAAAAAGAAGACAGTGCCTATCTGACGATGGCGAACGATATCATTCCGGAGATCCTGGATGCACAGAGCGCGGATGTGGATACCATCAGCGGTGCGACCTTCAGCTCCACCGGAATCAAAAATGCAACGGCACAGGCTCTTGCGAAAGGCGGTGCCAGATAAATGAAACAGATGGATAAAAAGACGCTGAAGAAAGTGCATGTGTGGGTGCGGGCAGTGATACAGTTACTGTATTTTCTGTTTATTCCGTCTGCCTATACAGCCGCTTTTAACGGTGTAAAATACATTTTTACCCAGATGGGGGCAAAGAGTCACCTGGAGTTGACTTCCTTTGTGGTTACATTGATCGCTCTCTGCCTGTTTACGGTTGTATTCGGCAGATTTTTCTGCGGGTTTGCCTGTGCCTTCGGAAGTCTCGGGGATGCAGTGCGCGCATTTTATGTGTTTATCTGCAAGAAACGGAAAAAGAAACCGGTGACGATGAAAGCATCGGTGGTAAAATATCTGCAGGCAGTGAAATATATCGTGCTGCTGCTTCTGGTAGTAAGCTGTTATACCGGAGTGTACAGCAAGACGCAGGGCATGAGCCCATGGGATGTATTTTCCATGCTGCATGCCGGTAATTTCAAACTGGGTGGCTATATCGTAGGGCTGGTACTTTTGGTGCTGATCCTGGTCGGTATGGCATTTCAGGAACGCTTTTTCTGCCGTGTGCTGTGCCCGATGGGAGCGGTATTTTCTATACTTCCGGTACTGCCGCTGTTTATCCTGCGCAGAGACCGTTCCGAGTGTATCAGAGGCTGTCGTGCATGTACCATGAAATGCCCGTCTGATATTGAACTGGCACCGGATACGGCTCCGGAACTTTCCGGGGACTGCTTCCAGTGTCAGAAGTGTATCGATACCTGTCCGAAAGGGAATATACATACCGGTATCCGCAGTCTGAAAGGAAATGAAATCTGGTTTACCGTGCTGCGGGCAGTGGTGCTGCTGGTGCTGTTCAAATTTATCGGGCTTTAAGGGGGATGAAAGTTGAGAAAAAGTTTCAGTTAAAAGAAAATGGAAAAAAAGCGGTTGACAAATGGGGTGTTGTAATGTTAAAGTAACCGTCGTTAGGAAACGCTAATAAAAATGCCATCAAAATTGAACATTGAAATTCACAGGTCAGTTGCTGTCAAGTCTGAGTTTTCAGACGGAGATAAAACTGTCTGTGGACTTGGTAGAGACTTCTCCCGCATGCGGCACAGGACGCATATACAGGTGAAGTCTCTTTTTTTGTCTGACGGAAAAAACGGTTTCTGGATGTGACAGGTACAGGAATAAAGGAAGTTAGGCAATGGCTTATGGGAAAGGAGAATCACAATGAAAAAGAGACGGGAATTTCTGACAAAAATGCTTGCAGGAGCCATGGTAGTAGCTATGACAGCCGGAACTATGCCGGTGAGTGCATTTGCGGCAACAGGAGCGAATGCCGTGAAAGATGGAACATACACGAAAGAGGCCTATGTAGATGCTTCTGATCCTGTGGTAGCGGAAAATGATGAAGTTGGAGAATGGCAGAGCTATTCCATCAGCGTTGGTTTTGAAGTAAAGGACGGAAAATTTGAGTCTGTGACTGTAACACCTGGAAATGGATATGACGATGGAAACAGCTCTTATTTCAAAAAAGCTATTACAGAGGCGATTGCAGAAGCTCCGGAAGCAGACGGGGATCAGGATGAAGAGGTCAGATATGTGACCATGAATGTGCCGTATACAGATCTGTACGCTGCATATGACCTGACCGATAAAGCAGTATGGCAGGTGGAAGAAGGTCTGGATGCGGTTTCCACAGCTACAACCAATAAATTCAAAGGAACAACAGGACTGGCAAAGGGCACTTATAACAATGGCAAATTCATTATGGGTGTGACTATGGCAGTGGCAGTTCCGGAAGGCACTTATGAAACATTAAAAGCAAAAAATCTGACAGAGAATGACAATTATTACATGACAGATCTGGACAGCACACCGGCAGCATACAGCACACTGACTGTAAATACGGATGGTACATATAGTTTTAGCAAGTTGCAGGAAGCAGCCGTAACGAATAAATATCTGTCTGTTACAGATCTGGATCTCAATGGCGGATATGGTGATTATCAGATCACGCTGGAAGGTGTTGGAACAAGCAATAACCTGAAAGTTGGTGAGGATGAGACCGTTCCGTATACCCTGTACGGTGCAATCCTGAATACAACGGAGGGTAAATCCTATGGTATGACCTGCTTGGAGAATACCTGGGTTGGAACAAAGACACCAAATGTTGAAATCGCATGGTCCATCAAAGAAGGTCAGGGATTGAAACGGGCACACGGAAAAGGGGATGCATTCTATCAGTTCAGTGATATGAACGGAAAGACATTAAAGAGTGTAACATTGCTCACAGACCTCGGTATTATCGAAGTGCCTTGCGGAGAGAATGGTCTGGAACTGACAAAATACTATGAGGGAGATCTCAGCAGTCTGCAGTATGGCATTGAAGATGATTCCACAGAACTGAGTATCAGCGGTGTTCCATCTGATCTGGAAAATGTAAGAATTTCCGTATCCGGCGGACTGGCAGAGAATGCAGAGATCAAAGATGGAAAGGTTGCATTGAAGACAGCACCGACAGCCGGAACGACTTATACACTGACCATCAGCAGTTCCAACTATCCGGATATCACAAGAACCATGTCCACACCGGTCATTAAAGAGCAGATCACAGAGCTTCAGAAATGGGTGGATAAAGCAAAAGCAGCAAACGGATATGACAGCAATGCTGATCTGAAAGAGCATGTCGGTGAAGCTGAGGAAATGATCGCAAATAAAACTGCTTCTTCAGCGGAGGCAGCAGAGCTGATCGAGGAGTTGATTTCAAAAGTAAAAGCTACTTATGAGAGCATATCTGCGACAGCAGCCATTAAAGGAACGGATGTATCTGTAACATTAGATGGAAAAACACTGGCAGATCTGGAGAATCCGACTTATACCATCAGCTATCGTCAGGGAAGAGGTTCTGCCGTATTTGCAGAAGGAACGCTGGAAGCACTGAATTTTACACTGGAGAAAGCACCGACCATTGGAACCGAATATACGATCACAATTGTCAGTGATAATTATCAGGACATTGTTACAAAAGCAGTGGCACAGGATGCAGAGACTCCGGTTATTATTCCGGATGGACTTGCACCGGCAGAGGATGGAAACTGGTATTACTATAAAGATGGTCAGATTGCAACCGAGATCAGCGGACTTGCGGCAAATGAATATGGCTGGTTCAAAGTAACGAACGGAAAAGTAGACTTTGCCTATACAGGACTTGCAGCAAACGAAAACGGCTGGTTCAAGGTGACGAACGGAAAAGTAGACTTTGCCTATACAGGACTTGCAGCAAACGAAAACGGCTGGTTCAAAGTGACGAATGGAAAAGTAGATTTTGACTATACGGGACTTGCAGCAAACGAGAATGGCTGGTTCAAAGTGACGAATGGAAAAGTGGACTTTGATTATACGGGACTTGCAGCAAACGAGAATGGCTGGTTCAAAGTGACGAACGGAAAAGTAGACTTTGACTATACAGGACTTGCAGCAAACGAAAATGGCTGGTTCAAAGTAGCGAACGGAAAAGTAGATTTTGACTATACCGGCACAGCTGTAAATGAATACGGTGTATGGAATGTCGTAAACGGAAAAGTTGTGTTCTAGTCGGAGAGAGAACCACTGTGTAATTATATGGAGCATTATATCTCAGTCGGAGGTTATAGTTCGGCTGAGATATAAATATGTGTTTATCTCAGTCGAGAAGACTCCCACTTCTGCAAGTGGTGAGTAATAACAAGT
>OFMG01000900.1_pt1 | contig 30510 bp, 29 predicted proteins | sample 1541751 | NCBI WGS metagenome assembly OFMG01 (sample SAMN04209232, study PRJEB22552) | human gut metagenome | biome: gut; material: feces | host: Homo sapiens | place: USA: Oklahoma
GTCAGCTCTTTTCGCACCTAATCTCTTAGATTCAGAGTCTCTACCGTTCTTTGTAGAACCAACTCCCTTTTTGTGAGCGAAAAATTGAAGGTTTAATTTCATCATGGTCTTACACCTCCTCAAATGTTATATCAATATATTGCTCGTAGTTTTCGTCATCTGCTATGCTCTCAAGACCGAGAATCATCGCATCCAACAACAGTGCAGCCCTCTCCGAAGGACTATTTGGCAGTTCAAATTCAATTACACCTTCCTCATCATCCGATACCAAACTTGTCTCATCTGATGTGTAACGGTCAATTGCATTCACTGTATTAATGATCAGTACCGAAGCTGCTGCGCAAACAATATCCTGCCCCGCCTCGCTCATTCCGGCATGTCCTTTCGTACGAAAACCAACACATGCATGCTTTTCATTTTTTAAAATCGTTACCTGAATCATGGTCTTGATTAAGCGTTGATCTTTTCGATCTTAACAGCTGTGTACTGCTGTCTGTGACCATTTTTCTTATGGTATCCAGTTTTTCTCTTATACTTGTAAACGATAACTTTTTTAGCTTTTCCATCTCCGATTACAGAAGCTGTAACTGTTGCACCTTCTACTGTCGGATTTCCAACTTTTAATTCAGCATCGCTAACTGCAAGCACCTGGTCAAATGTGAAAGTTTCTCCAGCTTCTACACCAAGTTTCTCTACTCTAATGATATCGCCTTCGGCTACTTTGTACTGTTTACCACCTGTTGCTATAATTGCGTACATATGGCACCTCCTATTATCATTACTCGCCAATTACGGTGTCTGACCTTGAAATGGGTAGAACTTTAACCTCATTGTGCGGCATACTCATATATGATAGCATGAAGGTACTAAAAATACAAGTGCTTTTTATAATAATCTTAGAAACTTGTAAAATATTTTAAGCTTGCAAATAAAAATTTGTATCATTAATGGTTAAAAGATGCACTACCTGATTGGTAGTATTTACCCACTTGTGCGGAATGGTGGATAAGTAGTGTGCAGAATCTCCTTCTGTTAACACATATTTGATTCCTGCTACCCATAATTCCATTGTTCCTTGTAGTACATATACCAATTCCTCACCTTCATGAGGGGATGACTGTATATTTCTGCCGCAGTCTGACCGTGGAAGCAAATCCACATATCTCGGAAGGAAGTCACCGCAGTCTTCAATATTACTGAGATTATAGTGGATATAACTATCGCCTTTCAAATCCACCTGTCGTTCATAACTTCGTATAACTTCAGCACCAGAACTCTTAGGTGTACCAATAAAATACTGAATCGTCACACCAAGAGCTTCACATACTTTCTGAAGATTATCTACATTAATAGGAACTAAGCCTCTTTCAAATTTTGAAAGATATGTAGCAGAAAGTTCTGCTCGATTACTTACCTCATTTAGAGAAATTCCTTTATCTTGACGAAGTTCTTTTACTTTTTCACCAATTCCTATATTCATAGTCGCTCCTCTCTTTCGTCCAATCCCCTATATTTCACTCCGTTTTTTCGCAAAAAAAGTACGAGTTATAAAAGGCGACTCATTCCAATAACTAAAGCCTCTTTTCGCATTAAAATGGGCGGAATCCCCAGGATAGAGATGCGCTACTCCATTTTCCGTTTGAAGTATTAAAATACCCTCTATCACATAAAAAAATACATCGCCATCATGAGTTTCTTTACACCTGTCCGCTTTCGTTCCTGGTGCAAAAGTCAAAAGGGAGGAAATAATACTTTTAGCATTCTCAAAATCACTCAACAATGTACTTGCAATTTTATCGGATTTTTTTGAAGAATTTTGACTCCATTTCCTTGTGATCATTACATTTTGCTTTTCCTCGTCTTGCACAAAGAAATAATTCAATTCTACATCCAAGCATTTTGCAATTATCTGAAGATTATCAATGGATATGGATGTCTTTCCATTTTCTATTTGAGACAAAAATCCAACTGAAAGTCCTGTGAGTTCACTACATTCCACTAATGTCAGCTTTTCATTTAACCTTAATTTTTTTATTTTCAATCCTAATTCTTGATTAAAATTCATTTTACTAATCCTCATTCCTGATTTTCCAACTTTACTATTTCATTATAAAGAAAGGGCGTCCGAATCGCAAGATTCGAAGCCCTTTTTTAAGAGATTATTTCCTAATTTTATACATTGTCTAAGAAAACATTTTTAATAAACTTGAGAAAAATCCATATAGACCATCTCCTGCAATCAAACCTGCGTCTCGGCAATTCATGAAATCATCACCTTTTTTACGGAATATCAACCGGATTGCAACTGTTACCAGGACGCCGATTCCATAAATAGGACTATTAATTACAAGACCTGTTGCGAACAAAACACCGAACATATGCTTTCCACCTATAAATTGTACAATTGCTCCGGGAATTGCCCATAATAATAATGATTTTACCATCTCTGGATTGGCAACTGCTTGACAAGTTGCAGCAAATGTAGTGGAGCTTGCCGGAATCAGTCCCTGATTCAATGTCATGTTTGCAAAAATCATAACGATAATGATTCCAATAACTGCTCCATAAATCTCAATATTTACCTGCTGTTTTCTTCCATACACTTCATAATCAGCATCTTCACCTCTTCCGCGAATTATCCAACCAGTTTTCAAATCGTATCCCATATCTGCAAAACACGGACCTACGGAACTGATATATCCTGTCAAAACGGCTACTGCAAGCGGAGGAAAGCCCATAAGCATTCCTATCGTAAGGAAGATAGTGGTAATGGCAAATGCCGGGAACCAACCGGAATACATAGCTGCCATGCCTACAAGCATCATGCTTGCTACAGATGCAAATGCAGTCCAAAATACCCAAAGAATCATCATAATCAAAGACATGTCCATAAGAACACCAGTTAATACACCGATGAAAATAGCACCGATCACATGTATACCAAAAGACATAAAAATGGTCTTTTTCGCTTGCTCGTCAGTAACGGTAATATTTTTTTGTTTCACGGTATTTTCGTGATTCTTCTTAGAACCTTTTATAATACTTAAAATAGATTGTATTAAAGCAATTGCTCCTGCTCCAATCATAAATCCTTGAGGGATATAGGTTTCTCCAATAGCAAATCCTGTAAGTTGTTCACTGTATCCTCGAATCACAAGACCGGTTCCAAGAGCGACCATTGATACAATACTGGTGATAAATGTAATACCAATTGCTGCCACAGGAATACCAAAATGTGTGCCCACCGCTCCGGCAACAATTCCCTGTACGATTCGTTTAGCTTTCGATCCACCTTCATCTCCCGCTTCCAAAACCTCAGCTGTTGCGATACCAGGAGCCCAAGCTTCTTCTGCCGGGAAAATACTGGAATCATACAGCTTTCCGACCACGAAGATTGATACGGCTGTTCCAAAAAGACATCCCAAGGCCATTGGTAAAATGGTTTTCGTTTCGCCCATAACAAACACAATAGCAATCGCTGTAAGCCCACAGTTAGACGCAGCAAATCCAGCTCCCGAAGAAATAGTCTGTATGTAATTTTGACGTTCCAGATTCTTAAAATTTCGCATTACCTTTACCGGAATTCTGGACACCAACATTGCGAAAATAGCACCTAAAATCGAGGTGTTTGCAGAAACACCTACTTTACCGAGTATCTGCATACATACAATTGCGGAAAGTACAGCAAGAATTGTTCCTAAAAACATGGTTCCCGGTTCAAAAGAACTGATCCGCTGTTTCTGAGTTGAATTATTACGATGTTCAGTCATACACATCTCTCCTTCCCGTTCTTCTTATTGATATCCGGCAATTCCCATCTTCTTGCAGATTTCCACTGCCACAGGATCTTTATACACTCCATCTTCTTCAATTACCACATCATCCAGAATAATGGTTGGTTTCAATAAAATACCATCTGTATGACTTGGCGCATCCCAGCAAGCTCCCATAATTGCTTTACCCTGACTTCCAATACCAAATTCCATACATCCGAATACTCTTTCGTCTTCTACAATTCTTCCGGTTGGTTTTGTAACTCCAGGATTGAATCCCTGAGAATAGTGTGCTAATCTGTAACTATTTTCATCGTTATAAGATTCAAGCCATGCTTTAAATGTCTCTGCCTGCGCGCCACCCTCAATTTTTGTCACTACACCATTTTCCAGTGTGAGTTTTACCGGCTCGTGAAGTTTTCCTATTTCTGCCGGCGGCCACAATGCACCGTCAAATACAAGTGTACCATTAATTGTCTCCTCAACCGGACACCAACTTGTCTGTCCACCCAACATAATCGGATACCCTTTCTGTGTGGCTCTCTGTCCGGAATGACGAATCTTTCTTCCCTGATGATACGCAATCAAATCTGTTCCATTTTTACTCTTGACTTCAATCTTATTTGCTTTCCTTAAAATTTCTTTGAAATGTTCGCCAAGTTCAATCATCAAATCGTAATTTACTTTTGTTACTGTATTTACAAGCATTTCCACATCCATACCTGTCAGACAGATGTATCTTACTCCTGCTGCAATGGCGTTCTGGAACGCTTTTGTGTGCATAATATAAGATAATGATAACTCAATCCATACATCCGCTCTTTCTACAGCACCAGCTATCGGTGCCGGTGGATCCATTACTGCGCATGGCGCTGTCGGATAGTTAATGATTACCGGCATAGCATCAATCGCATATGCAGCTTTTGCAAACGCATCTGCAACACGTTTATCCGAAGATGTATCTGCGGTAATGAGCACGGTCTCTCCAGGTTTTACTAACAGCACATCACGTACCATAGTCATAGCGCCTTTTGCTACTTCTAAGTCTAAATACTCATCTCTTGTTTCAATTCCAATTGCTAAATCCATAGGGTTTCCTCCTTTTTTCACTTCGGTTTTGTTTATATAATTTTAATATACTTAAATTTTTGTGTCAATATAAACTTCTGATAATTGTAATGTTTTTTCTGTATTTTCTGTGTTTTATTATTTAACTATTAAATTTACACAAATAACGGCTATATTAATTGTCTATTTTGTAGATTGAATTTCCATTTCAAAAGATATATGATATTTCCAATACTAAAAATAAGCAGGAGGTTTCATAATTATGAAAAATGTATTGAATGAATATATAGACAAAGTTTTTGATCAATTAGTTGCAGATACGCAGGGATTCATCTCTATCGAAAGTACATTAGACGAGGAAACCGCTGAAATTATGGCACCTTTTGGAAAAGGAATTCAAAAGGCTTTGGAATATATTCTTGAAAAAGCAGATTTTATGGGTTTTTCTACTAAGAATTTAGATGGTTATGCTGGTTATGTCCAACTTGGTGATACCGGTGATTTAGTTGCGATTTTGGCACATGTAGATGTTGTACCTGCTGTCGGAGATTGGGTAGTTCCGCCATATTCTGCTCAGATTATTGATGGCAAATTATACGGAAGAGGTTCGGTCGATGATAAAGGTCCGGCTATCGCCTGTCTTTATGCGATGAAAGCAATCAAAGAATGTAACCTCCCATTTACAAAGCGTGCCCGCTTACTTCTTGGTACAGACGAAGAAACATTAGCACGCGGAATATATTATTATTTAGATAGAGATGAAACCCCGGCATGTGGGTTCTCACCAGATGCAGAATTTCCAATTATTCATGCTGAAAAAGGAACCATTCGTTTTCAGTACAATCTTCCTCCGGCAGATTCTGATATTCTTGTGGTTAATGCCGGAACAAGACTTAATGTAGTTCCTGACTATGCTTTTGCAAAACTGCATGGGATTACAGAAGAACAAGTGATTTCCTGTGCTAATGATTTATCTTTGAAGGCCAGAATTTCCACACAGAAAGATGAGGATGACATCAATATTGAAGTGTTTGGTGTCGCATCCCACGCTTCTTATCCAGAAGGTGGTATTAACGCGGTTCAGAATCTATTTCTATTATTAAAAAATCTGTATCCAGAAGCAAACAGTGCGCTTAAGAAATCTATCCATGCTCTAGCGGATATTTTAAAAGTTGAAACAAACGGATTATCCGCTGGACTTTCCTGTACTGATGAGGTATCCGGAGAACTCACATTAAATACCGCAATTTTAAAAATTGACAAAGAAAATCATTTCTGTAAATTTGATATCCGCTATCCGGTAACACATGACGGAGAAGAACTCTTGAAAAAATTGGAACTTTTAGCAACAGAGTGTTTTGCCAACTATAAACTGATCCAGCACAAACCTCCTCTTTATGTAGAAAAGGATCGTCCGTTCATCAAAGAATTACAAAAAGCATATGAAGAAAGTACCGGTGAACCCGCAAACTGCATCTCTATTGGTGGCGGCACTTATTGTCGCTATGTAAAAAATACAGTATCTTTCGGACCTGTATTTCCCGGTCAAAAAGAACTGGCGCACCAATCAAATGAATATATTTCTTTAGATGATCTGCGTAAGATTGCTAAAATTTATGCTCAAGCAATTTATAATTTAATTAAGTAGAATAAAATTAAACAGGCACTGTACATAGATTTCAAAATCATCTGTTTTTCAGTGCCTGTTTATAGTCTGTTTTTCTTACTAAATTTGCAATAATCTACGTGCTGTTCCGGAGAATATCTGTGCTCTCTCCTCTTCTGTAAGCCCAATCTCATTCATTCTGGTCACGAATTCCTTTTGTCCTCTCCAAGGAGAATCAGTAGCAAACAGCACTTTGTCTGCGCCATGGGCACGTACCATTCGTACAAACTGTTCTTCCGGCATTGTATCAAGCACTACAGCTGTATCAAGATATACATTTTTTCCAATCAAACGCTGTTCCACTTCATCCCACATTTCATTACCGCCAAAATGAGCCAACACAAGCTTCTCCGGCGCCACTTCATTTAGCACTTCTTCAATCATTTCCGGAGCACAGTGAACATGATCCGGGCATTTCGGATCTTTCCCGGCATGTACAACAACGATCAGCCCAAGCTCTGAAGCATAGTCCAATATCCTTTTATAGCGGATATCGTTAAAATACATATCTTGATAATCAGGATGTAATTTAATCCCTAAAAATCCCATCTCTTTTAATTCGTGAAGTTCACTTCGGTAGTCGTCACACGCCGGATGAATCCCGCCAAAAGATAAAATATTCCCATCTCGGTAATGAGATGCAAACTCATTGATCGAACGAAACTGGGATGGCTTCGTCACAACCGGAAGCGCAACACTTAAATCTATTTTTGCCTCCCGGGTAGAAGCAGACAATCCATCATAAGTTCCGTTTGTATGCGGGCTTGTTTGACATGTATCGGCCAGAAAACGTATCGTGCTCTCTGCTATCCTGTCCGGGAACATATGCGTATGAAAATCAATAATCATCTATTTCGCACACTCCTTTGTTTTGTCATAGCAATATCCGATAATATCACGTCTTGTAATAATTCCGATAAAATGCTCCTGATCATCTATAACCGGAACATAGTTTTGTTCCATCGCACGTCCGATAATATCTTCCATATTAGCGTCAATTGATACCGGTTGATATGCCCGTCTTCTTTCAATTTTCATAATGCTGATATTTTCAGCTTCCTTAATATTCATCAGGTTCATTTTTTTAACGCCCCAAAGAAGATCCCCTTCCGTAATAGAACCAACATATTTTCCATCTTTATCAAGAATCGGCACACAGGAATATCTGTGATGCTCCATAATTTCCAATGCCTGACGAAGTGTATGATAATCATAGATGTAAGCCAATTCACTCTTAGGCTTCAGAAAAAATAAAATATTCATCTTTTGCTGTCCTCCTCTTTAGTATGTATCTTCATCATTTTCTCAATCTCTGCCTGCGTCTTTCAACATCTGTCTTGCGATCTCCGGGCGAAATACTACGCCACGGATGCCAAGTTTCACAGCAGTTTCTACATTTTCTTTCCGGTCATCAAAGAACAATGCGTGCTTCGGATCGATCTCATATCGAGAAAGAAGAATTTCATAAATGTCTTTATCCGGTTTTATACATTTTTCTTTCCATGAGAATACACCGCCGTCGAACTGATTTAAAAATAAAAGTCGTTCCTTTGACTGGCGATACAGCTCTTCTGAATAATTAGAAAGATAGTAATTTTTCATCCCATTTCTACGGAAATATTGAATCCACTGCTCCGTAAATTCATATGGAACAATAGATGCGCCAAATCTTGCAAAGGTCTTTCGAATCTGCGTCTCATATGCCGGATCATTATCTATAAAGAGCTGAAGCCATTCTTCTGTTGTAACAAGTCCTAAATCTCCGGCAACCCAATCTTCATTGCGAAACATTGCGTCTGCCACATGCTCGTAGGTCGTCTCGTCAAACTCAAGAGACTTTAAATACCCCACCCAATCAAAGTGAACCAGCACATTACCAATGTCGAAAATAACAGTATCAATCTCTTTGGTAATCTCCATATATCATCCTCCTATTATTTGTGAATGATATCTGCAAACTTTGCATTTGCCGCTTTTGCAAGATCCAGCGGAGACAAAGTAAGCTGCATGCCTAGTTTCCCACCGCTTACATGGATCTTCGAAAGCTCTTTTGCATCCTCTTGAATTACAGTTGGAAATTGTTTTTTCATTCCAATCGCAGTACAGCCGCCTCTCACATAACCCGTTACTTTCGTCAGCTCTTTTAAGTGGAGCATTTCTAATGATTTTTCTCCTACTTCCTTTGCTGCTTTTTTAAAATCAATCTCTTCGTCGATCGGAATCACAAAAACATAATGTTCTCCGCTTTTTCCGGTAGTCACCAATGTTTTATATACATAGTTATGCTCATATCCGAGCTTATCTGCCACTTGCGTACCGTCTGTAAATTCATCACATTCATATGTTTCATATGTATATGGAATTTTCTGACGTTCAAGCATACGCATGGCATTTGTCTTAACTTCTTTTTTACTCATGTCTTCTCATCTTTCTGTCACTTTTAATTAATGATTCTTCCAAGGCTTTCCAGAGGAACGAACCCATTGTCACCTTTTGCATAGACATCTATGCGGTGATAGTGAAATGGCGTCTTTTCAATATCCATACCTGCATATTTAAGAAATGCCTGCATCACTAGATCCGGTTTTAAGTTTTCTTCACTTCCGGCAGCAAGAAGCATCTGAATATGCTCTTCTGAAACATTCATTTCATAAATGAGCGGACGAATATTGATCTCTCGTTCATTTTTCTTTGTTTTCTTTAATACCGTAATCTCAGACTGTTTTAGAAAATCTGTAATCTTCTCATTCCAATCGAACGGGATATTTCTTGTGACTTCCGCAGATTTCTTCGATTCCAGACAGGTGACTTCATAACGCGCAGCAGCTACGATCGTCATACCACTCGCCTTTTTTTCGTCTGAGATTTGTACAAAACTCAAAATTTCTATTCCCTCAACACTAACTTCATTCAACTGTCTCACAGCATCTTCAGAGGAGATGGACTCCGTCAGCTCAATATCCAGATATTCTCCGTCACTGGTGAGTCCCACACCTAAAGGCTGTGCAAAAGACATGATCATATGCGGACTGTAACCACCCGTAAATGCAATCGGAATGTTGGCACGCCGCATTGCTTTTTGAAAAAAACGCATGACATCCAGATGTCCGATGAAACGCATAACACCGTATTTACGAAATTTAATTCTTGCTTTCAATGCAGACACCTCCTTTGTATTTCCCCGCTCCGCATCCTGAACATTTCTGTCTGCAATTCGGGGTAACTTCTGCCTTCATGGCACGCTCCCACTCTCTTCTTAAGAATTTTTTCGTGACACCAATATCAATGAAGTCCCATGGGAACACCTCATCTTCTCCACGCTCACGTTCGTTATAGAAAGCAATGGTAAGGCCACAGCGTCGGAACGCTTCCATCCATTTATCGTTGTCAAAGTTTTCACTCCATGCATCGTAGATACATCCCATATGGTACGCCTCTTCAATGACTTTGGCAACTTTACGGTCACCACGCGCAAATACGCCTTCCAGCACAGTAACTTCTGCGTCATGCCAGTGATATTTCAGGCTCTTACGGTTTAACTGATCGTTAAATGCATGTTTTACCGTAGCTGCCCGTGAAATGTATTCTTCATTTGTATACATCCTTGCCCACTGAAATGGCGTAAAGGGCTTCGGAATAAAGAACGAAGAGCTTGCCGTAATCTGACATTTTCCATTTCTCTGATCCTTAGGAATTTCATAATATCTTCTTGCCACTTTGTCAGCCAGAACAGCAATCGCTTTCTGGTCTTCTTCTGTCTCCGTCGGAAGACCGAGCATAAAATATAGCTTTACTTTATTCCAACCACCTTCAAACGCTTGTCCTGCCCCAGAGAGAATATCTTCTTCCGTAATTCCTTTATTAATTACATCACGCATTCGCTGGGAACCGGCTTCCGGTGCAAACGTAAGACTACTTTTCCTGATATCCTGTACCTTTTCCATCACATCTAGTGAAAAAGCATCAATTCGAAGAGACGGAAGGGAAATGTTGATTCCTTTACCATGAAATTCATCAATCAGAAATGTAACCAATTCCTTTAACTGGCTATAATCACTGGAACTTAATGAACTCAGAGAAATCTCTTCATGCCCGGTATTTTTTAACATTTGAACAGCATAATTTTTTAACACTTCAACATCCCGCTCTCTGGTAGGACGATACAGCATTCCTGCCTGACAGAATCGGCATCCTCGAATACAGCCTCTTTGTATTTCTAACACACACCTATCTTGCGTCACCTTGATAAAGGGAACAACCGGAGCTTCCGGATAGTATGTATCTGTTACATCTAACACCATCTGCTTCTGAATGGTCTTCGGCGCGTTCTCATAATTAGTTGTAAAAGAGGCGAGAGTTCCATCTTCGTTATAGGCAGCATCATAAAAACAAGGCACATAGATTCCCTCTATCTGCGACGCCACTTTTAAGTAGTCTTTTCTGGAACCACCATTTCTTTTATTCTCTTTGTACGCATCAAGAAGCTGATCGTACACGGTCTCTCCCTCACCGATATAGAATAAATCAAAAAATTCAGCAATCGGTTCCGGATTGTAAGTACAAGGTCCTCCGCCAATCACAATCGGATCTTCTTCTGTCCGTTCACAAGATTTGAGCGGAATATGGCTTAAATCCAGCACCTGCAAAATATTGGTATAGCACATCTCATACTGGATCGTAATTCCAAGAAAATCAAACTCTTTGATTGGATCTTGTGATTCCAGTGCGAAAAGAGGGATATTTTCTTCTCGCATCACCTTGTCGAGATCCAGCCACGGAGAATAAACACGTTCACACCACACATCCTCCCGACGGTTAAACATATCATAGAGAATCTGAATTCCTAAATGAGACATTCCGATCTCATAGACGTCCGGAAAACACATGGCGAAACGGATATCCACCTCGTTTTTGTCCTTCATTACGGAATTCACCTCTCCGCCGATATAGCGGGCGGGTTTGTCGATTTTTAGTAATATTTCATCATTTAAAGCTAATTTTTTCATATATCCCCTTTCATAATATGTTTATTATGCACAACAATCATATCATTTTTTCCCTTTAATTGAAAGATTAATTCTTGTCTTTTCTTGTGTCTTTTTTAAGAATATTGTTGTAAAAAAATACCCAGTTTTTTAAAAAAAAATAAGGTTATGCAACAAAACAGTTTTTTGCTATACTAAATAATCTAATGAATACTTATTTAATATCTATCAATATTTATTAATTTACAAAGGATTGTTTAATATTAAATAACATTATTTTTTTTATTTTTTCAAAAATTGTTATCTGTTAATTGACTAAATTGTTTTACAAATCAATCTTGTTACTTCCAGATATTTCCAAGATAAACGTGATAGTCTGGCAACTCCAATATTGTATTTTGCACAGTGGATGTTTGAAAATTGATTGTTTCTAAAAAGCGGTTTACTTGCATGGAGCAATCCACGACCTCTATCTTGGGATTAATATAAACATCTTTTGTTATTGTCGGATCTCGATGCCCCATGACCAGTGCAAGAGCTTTCATATTTACTTCATTTTCATTTAAAATTGTAGCAAATGTATGTCTTAAGTCATGCCATCTCATATGAGGAAGATTACATTTTTTTAAAAGTTGTTGAAAAGGAGTATGAAAACTTCCTCGATGGTAGGGCATTCCATTCGCTTTGCAGCAAATGTAGTTATTATCATGAAAATTAGGATTTGTCTTTTTTGATTCTTCATATCTCATTCTTGCAAGAAGAATTTCTTCATATGCCAGATCGGAAAGCGGTATTTTACGGCATCCGGATTTGGTTTTTGTTGGGATTTCCGTGGAAATCACTCGATTTTCGCGATGAGCTTCTTCCGTATTATAAATCTGTCTTCCAAGTTGCTTAGTGATATGAATTTCATGATTCCAGATATCAATGTCATCATAAGTAAGTGCAATCAATTCAGAAATCCTGCAGCCGCTAGAAATGCCCAGAAGAAGCGGCAAATAAAGATCCGGTTCACTTTCCTTACATTCTAAAAGTAATCGACCGATTTCGTTTACAGTTAATACCGGATATACTTTTCTTTCATAAGAAATAGTACCTTCTTTCATTTTCTTTTGAAGCTCGCTCTTCATGCTTAGTTTTATTTTTTTTACGGCATAGATGGCCGGATTATATGGTATCAAATGTTTTGTTTTAGCAACATTTAACGAAACTTTGATGATATCACTGACATTTTTCTTCTGTTTGTCGGATGAAATTGCATTTAATACCTTGAAAATGTCTTCCTGATTCAACTTAATCAACTTAGTATTTGGATTTATATAGCTGAATAGATATTTGATAGCGTTGCGATAAGAACAGAAGGTCTGATAACTTATATGTTTTTCGTCTGGCAGATAATAATATAAGTAATAGGAATAAAATTCTTGAACGGTATACTCAAAGGGAATATACGAACGATTTTGTAATTCAAAGATTGTAATTTCTCTAGCTTTTAAAGCTTCCATTTTCGAAGAGAATCCTCCAATCTCTTTATTGCAAAAATCTCCTGATTCAAAATACAAACAAAAGCGGTAAGCAAATGTATGATTTCTGGTGATCGGTGTGATACTTTCCCTAAATTTCCAACTGACAATTTCACCATAATGAAAAGTATCAGGAATTCTCGGACGTTGAATTTCTCGATAGGCGCCACCTGTGAAGTTTTTTTTCTTACTTTCCATCTTTATGACACCCCCAGTTTATTTTTTCCTGAAGACATTCCATTGAAGGGAGAAAAGTTTTCATTAATTTGTTCACGTAAATCACTCATACTATCAATCACTCCGATATAAATCTGAAAAGTGGTTTCTAAGTATTTATGACCTAATAATTTACGCACGTGATCGAGTGCCAGATAATTAAAAGAATCCTTTTCATTATCGGATGTCTCTTCAAATAAATCTTCTTTCCTTATACTCTCTAGCACGATTGTTGCAAATACATGACGAAGATCGTGTACTCGTAATCTTGGAAGGAATTCTTTTTCGCATATTCGCTTCAATGCACATAGTGCCGTTGATTGTGATTTTATACACCCATCCTTTCCAAGACAAAGATAGTCGGTTTTTGCATATTTAAGCTGCTCCGGGGAAAGATTATCTATCAGTATTACATTCTCATTTTTTCGTTTTAGATATTCATCTATAATTATTTCTGGAACCCGGATGGTACGATAGGAATTCTCTGTTTTAGGTGGTTTCTCTACTGCGTAAACTTCATTTCGCTGTACCGTGGCATCCAATTTATTCTTATAATCTCTGGTAATTTGTCGATGAATCGTTACGGTACGATTTTCAATATCGAAGTCCGTATTTTTTAATCCAAGAACTTCTCCCAAACGAAGCCCTACTAAACACATCATATAAAATTCAAATGTCAATGATGGATAATTTTTCATAGCTACCAAAAGCCTTTTGATTTCATCTCTGGATAGCTGGACACATGGGCGTTCTTTAAATTCATAGTGATTCAACGCAGGAATTGGATTTTGACTTGGCTAAAGATTTCTCACCGATCTGTCCAGTCATATAATGTTCCTTCCAGTAAGAAAATTCAAGTGAAGAACAGTTTGCAAACGTATAACTCATATTTGTTACATTACTTGTATTAAAACCAGTTACATCTAATGTAGTAAGATTAGAACAGTATGAAAACATTCTTTCCATAGTTTCTACGTTACTGGTATTAAAAGAACTTATATTTAGTTTTTCGAGGCTCCGGCAGCCGTTAAACATGAAATTCATACTTGCCACTTGACTGGTATCGAAACTACTGACATTCAAGTTTGTAAGAGATGAACATTCAGAGAACATATAACCCATATTTGTTACTTTACTTGTATCAAAATGACTTACATTCAAGGTTGTTAAATCTGTACAAGCGGAAAACATAGAGTCCATGGTAGTCACATTGCTTGTATCAAAACTGCTTACATCTAAATTAGTAAGAGTTTCCAGCATTATAAACATACCAGCCATATTTTTGACTTTGCTGGTGTCAAAATTACTCAAATCTAAATCAGTAAGTTTTAAAGGACATCTATATTCATACGAGAACATATAACTCATATCTGTCACGTTGCTGGTATTAAATTTACTTACATCTAAATCTAGTAATTCATAACAGCCTTGGAACATAGCACTCATATTTGTTACATTGCTTGTATCAATATGCTCAAAAACTATATGTTTTGCAGTACAAGTATGAAACATTTTACTGGAGTCATTGTTAAATTCAATATCACCATTTTGATCAGAGGTAATGATATAGTTGCTATTTGCATCGAAATACCCCCATACAGCTCCGTTTTGTGATACTGATAAGTCTGTCGCGTTAACTCCATCCGGCAGCGGCTTGTCGGTGAAAATTATGGAGTTCAAAGTTCCGTTAGCTGCACAATCATCTTTTACTGCTTTATTGAATAAAGGTCCCGGCAGCAGTTCTGATTTAGTTCGTTCCAAAATAACGGCATTCTTACCTTTTCCGTGATAGAGCTTTTCTGTTACCACATAGCTTTTTCCGCGTAATGCGTCTACATCAAAGGTGAATTTCACCTGTTTCGTATCATCTTTTTTGTTTGCAACGAATGTATATTGTACTGATAATGGACGTTTGTCAATGTACCAACCTTACTGGTACAACCACTATTACTATAGACACCATATTGTGCCCCATTTAAGGAGTACATGTCATTTCCATTCGTCATTGCAGTATTAGAGGAAACTTTTTTCAGATTTAATGATCCGCTATTATATGTTTGGCAAAGCATTGCCTGTGAACGTTTATTTCCGTTTTTATAACTGGTAGCCATGGTATAACAGGTATATCCGGATGGCGGTGCCGACAGTTTTAACAAGTTATTTGCCTTTGTGATTAGTTTACTTTTTGCACGGCTGCTTAATCCGTAAAATGCAAAATTTGCTTCTGAATTGCTTCCCAAATAATACTTTGCATAAATATAGGAAATGATAATGTGGCTGTATATATATTCATTTTTCTGAGAACCATCCCAGATATTTCCGTAAGATGCCCGATACTTTGAGTATCCCGGTCCACCATACGCATAATATGCCGCTTTTCTTACATTGGTATTGTACATCACGGATGCAGAATAATAACCGGCTTTCGGTGCTTTTCTTCTTGGTTCGATACAATAAGCGTATTTTCCTTCATTAGTAGTATAGTATCTTGTATTATAAGATCCATACCAAAGCTTTGAAGACGGCACATAAAGGTAAATACTTTTCCTTGGTTCTGCCGCTGCTCGCTTCATCGTTGCAGGAGCTGACCTTTCCGCCGCTTGTGCTTCCTGCGCTTCATAGGCTTCTTTTTCTTCTATTTCTTTTTCTGGATCCAGTTCCTGATACTCCACTTGGATTCGGATGTCTTCTTCCGGCATTTTAAATGTAACCTTTCCTTCTTCATCCGTCTCCAGAACTGATACGACCTCTTTTGTTTTTTCGGATACTGCTTGAATAGAGGTCATCTGGTATCCATAATCGGAGGAAACATATACCGTAACCTCTTCATTAGGAGCAACGTCCTTTTCCGTTTTCACTCCCTTTTGCTCCATTTCTTCCTGCTGCTTCAATGCTTCCTGCATGGGAGTCCATGGATCTTTTTCATCTGCTAGGATCTCCTTCTCTTCCATTGGAAAAGATAGAGTTCCAAATTCTGGTACATCCAAAATTACTTTGTAACTGTCTTTTTGAGGTTTTTCCTCGCTTTCCGGTTCTTTGACATCTGACCCATCATCAACTTTTTCTGGTTGTCGCTCCGGTGTCGGAACAGTTTCTGTATTTTGGGACGTATCGTCTTTTTCTAAAGCTTCATCCCGGTTTTCAGACTTATCTGTTTCAGAGGTGTCAGATTCTTTCGATCCGGATTCCTCTGCTTCAGAAGTATCCGTTCCCGCTTCTGCTTCTACTGTTTTCCCGTTGCTCTGTGGTTCCGCGGCAGACGCTGGTAACACAGACGGCATGACTAATGAGACAGCTAATAAAAGTGCTAGAATTCTTTTTTTGATCATCTGCCTTCTCCTTTCTTATAGTCCGTAGACCAGTTTCCCACTTTTCCGTAGTTCGATTGCTTTTTCTTTTGATACAATCGTTACGGTACTTTTTATTGGAATCATTACGGTTTGCTTGGGATTGGTGGAAGCTTTAACTTCCTCCCCCTTTAAGTAATCATCTAATGCCCGCGCATCAGCAGTAAATTCATAAGTCAGATCATAGCTCCCTAGTTGACCGGTATCCACCTGATCTAATCCTTTTATGTTCATTTCTTTTATGATTTTATGATCATAGGTTTCTTTGGTAAGATAAGGTTCTTTTTTTGCATCTAAAACCATGTATTGCTCCTGCAGAACCAGCGCTACACCATGCAGGCTCTTTTCATCAAACTTTGTAATATCAACGGTATTTTTTGTTTCCATTCTCCAGCATCCAAGACCTAACCCGATAAAAGAAGCAAGGACTGCAATGCACATGATTACTTTTTTCATTTTAATCCTCCTAAAAATCCCTCTGCATAGGGGAGTCAGTGTTGCAGAGGGATCATTTGATTTACTGTGGTTTGTTTTTCTTAAATTCTTGCCATGCAGATGCATAGTCTTTAAAACTGCCCTGCTGATAACTTTCAGCATAGACTAATACATCCAGATCCCCGAAGTCCTGTTCGTCCGCGTTTGGATCAACAGAAATGGTTGTAAACAAACTGGTTGTCGATTCACCTTTTACCAGTGCTTTTTTATAATAGTAATAACCATCCTCTTGACTATAATCCCAATCGGATGTGTTCCAGTCTACGGTACAATACTTACCCATATCGCTATTGGTAAAAACAGCTTTTACCCGAACATAACAATTGGATGGTCCGAGGTTCCGGATTTTTACATCCTTTGCGATGACATCTCCCGGATGTACTTCGCTAGGTGGTTCAAACTTTTCCTCAATCGTAAGGTTGCTTCCACCAATGGTTGTTTTGTTGGTAGCAAAGTCTGCGTCCATAAGATATGCTGCTATAGTTCCGATTCCGAGAACAGCTAAAAGCATGACGAATCCAATGATTACTTTTTTCTTCATTTATAAATCCTCCTTTTTCCTTCTGAGCATCAAATATGCTCCGGTTATGCAGATTCCTGCAAGAAGGAAATACAGATAACCGCCATCTCCAGTCTGTACCTTTCCTCGGCCATTGACTTCTTCAGTAGAGAAAATCCAGACGATTTCTTCGTCCTCTAAGGTATAATCATTATCCAATTCTTTTGGGACCTCTACCGTGTACGATAGACGTTGTTCTTCGCCGGCTTTTAATTCTGCAATCTGTTTCCGATCAATGGCTTCTGCCATAGTTCCATGAAAAAGTTCTTGATCATCCAATTTGATTTTCAGTGTGATCCGCTTCAACAGATCACTATCAGAATTCGTTTCCTGTGCAAAGTACAATTTGATTTTTTTGTTACTGCTATTTTTGATTACTGCTTGATCATGATAGATGTCACCCGGCATGATGTCTGAAAAATTGATAAAGAAGTTATCGGGGTCAGTAAATAACTTTTTGCTATCTCCTTTATATACCACGCTTAATGCATCTGTCTTCTTAACTGTATTGACCTCATATGGTCCGGTTTCTTTACAGTCTTGGATTTCTACCTTGCCCCACGGCTGCTCTGCTTCAAAATCCGGAGTGAAATTTTCACTTTGAATAGCATCTGCTTTAATATCTAAATGGAACTGCTTTTCTTCCATTTCTTGAGGAAAGTCTTCCGGAATTTTAATACTTTGGAAAATATCAGTGCTTTCACCATGCTGTAAAATCTTTTTGCAATAGTAATACCCGTCTTTTCCGAGGAACCAGTCACTTCCTAATTCTTGATAGGATTGATCCATTCCTTCAATATCAAATTCCATCTTTGCCCGTACATAACAGTCGTATCCTAGATTATTGATCCGCGGGATTTTGGAAATCGTCATTCCCGGCAGTACCGTTGGATTATCCTGCCAGAGTTCTTCTTCGCCTTTTTCATTGATCTGATACTCCGAAAGGTCGATATCTACGACTCCGGTATGAACAGGGTTGGTGACTCTGATCTCTGTCATGGCTTGAATCGTAAGGATTCCAAATAACAGGACAGTCAAAAGGCAGGCTGCAAGTATTACTCTTTTTTCTTTTTTCATATGGTTGCCCTTTCTTTGACTGATTTGATAGGAAAGACCGTAAGCATCTTCAATCACCAAGAAGTAACCTACGGTCTTTTACCTAATTCAAAGCTGAATTAGCTACTTTTTTTTATCTTACTGATTTTTGATGTCAGTGTTTGCGTTTTCTGGTGCTGTTACTGCTGTAGATGGAGCCTGTTTTGAGAGGACTGCCCATACATCAGCTGGTTTTACTTTACCGTCAGCATTGTTTCCATCAAGAGCATCTTTACCATCATTGATGTTTGTTGTCTGGATACCGTAAGCATTTACTACGATATTCTGTGTTGTCTCTTCTAAAGCTTCATCTTCTACTACGTTAGCAAATCTTACCCAGTCAAATAAAGAACCAGTTGTCTGATCTTTGGTAAGAGCTGTCATCTGCTCACCTGTTCCATAAGCGTAAAGGTGTGTAAATGTTTTCTTAGCTTCATCTTTCTTAGCTGTTCCAACTTCTACCCAACCGTCTTTTACATCATAAGAGAACAGTTCTGTATCTTTCTTTTCGCCAGCCTTTGTTCCGTCATCGCTTGCAATTGTCACATTTGCATATGGAACAACAACCTCTAAGAATACATACTCATCATTGATTCCATCATTTTTGATCTGTGGATCTTTTTTGATCTCCTGCTCCGGAACGATGTCCTTCGGTGGCTCCCAGTTTGGTTCCTGAAGGTCCAGACTGATCTTACCTACTGTAAAAGTGTTTGTCTGTGTATCGCCATCTGTGAAGTATGCAGCGATTCCACCGATTGTCATTACTCCTACGAGTCCTAATACGAGTGCTTTGTTTCTTGTTGATTTTTTCATGTTACCTTCTCCTTTTAATGAATTGTATTTTTTCGAGCTTATTTTTCGTATCCGTTTCCCTTTACACTTCGGGTCACAAGGGTAAGCTCATTCCCTTGTTTTTTCCATTCACTGCCATTCCATTTTTATAGGGAACAACAAATTTGTGGATGGCTGTTTATGGAAATTAAGGAAAGCAGGTTTCTGAATCTTTAAAAAGTGGTCGCAGAGTATTTCTTTTCATCAGATCAGGAACCGGCTCCCTTCATCCGAGCAGAAACACTGGGTGATTCCCCGGCCTTTCGCTCTAATAGTAGTATGTAAAAAGACATTTCACAGTTTGGTCACATCCTCTAAAAAAAAACAACAAAAAATAGTCATTATAGAGACTACTTTTAGTCTGTATTAAGACTAACATTTCAGCCGATATAGTGACTATTGTTATGAAGGTTTTTCAGAAGAAAAAAATTATAAATGTAAAAAAAGACCTCTTTGTTCTGAGGTCTTTCTTGTCTATTATTTTTTCGCACCACAGCTACACTTCCAGCCTATCGTTTTTTCTTCCGTCCATGCTTCTCTATCTATGATCCATTGTTCTTCATAATGTCCCACTGCATCGTGATGTTTGGTTCCCACCTGTTTTTCTTTTACAGAATATCCACCGCCACAAGAAGCAGAGTGTAAGCCTGCGCTTTCTGTATTTGTACTAACATGTCCGCATTTGTTGCAGACAGCATAATATTCGTAAATTGGTTCCTCCCAAGCTGCTTGTTCTTCGACCCATACCTTTTCATTATGACCTACCGCATCATGGTAGATTGTTTCCTTGATCGGAATCGTATACTGATGTTCATGGTTTTTCTTTTCATCCTTCGTTTCCTTTGTTTGTTTTGAACGCTCCTCTTGTAAAACATCATCCTTTGAGGAATCTTCGGTACTTGCACCTTCTGTTTGTAAAGCCTTCTCTTTTTCAGTTTTAGTTTCCTGTTTTTTCATGTCACTTCCGGCTTCTTCAATTCCTGAAGCTGGATGGTTTAGAGTTTGGTTCGAGGTAAAGACATATACACCTATGCCGGCCACTCCTACCATACAAGCCGCTATGGTTGCTTTAAACGCAACAGATCCCTTTAATGTACAAAAACGCCCCTTGGTTTCTAGTTTTTGAAATTGCTTCGCTTTTGATATCTTTTTTTCTATCTCTTCCCAGAGTTTCACATCGCCGATACCGATTACAACAAAATCCAAAGATAAGTCGTATTGATCCAACAGCCAGAGAAAGAACGGGAATGGCGTAACACTGCGGATGATGAGACCATGTGCCTTTAATTCCTCCGCCTTTCGTTCGATTTTTTTCTTTGAATAATGAATGTTACTTAAAACCGTACCATTGGGAATCTCTAACTGTTCTGCGATTTCTTTTGTAGAATACCCTTCCTGCCATAAAAGGATACATGTTTTTTGCATAAATGGAAGCTGACTTAGCATTTCCTCTAATATCTGCTTCCGTTCTTCCTCTTCTAAATACATTTCCGGCTGGTAGTCTTTCATATAGGTTCTCCGGTTAAATTCCTTCTCTGAACCATAAGAAGCCAGTTCTTCTAAAGAAAGCTGTTCTGAGTCCTCCTCGGCATATAAAGGATAGCATTCTGTATTCGCAATGATTTTCGATGATTTTTTCCGCAATTCGTTTTTTACGGTATTTAGCACTATCATTTTGCTCCAAGCAAGAAAATGCTCCGAGTCCTTTAGCTGGTTTAATTCTGTGAATATCTTAATGTAAATCTCCTGCAACAGATCTTCGATTTCTTCCGTGTTTGAAAAGTACTTCTTAACAATCCCTCGAAAATAAGCATAGGTGTTTTGATAAATGAATGTAAATCCTTCGGTGTTTCCCTCCAAAGTCTGTGCAATGCTCTCTGTGAACGAAATCTCACGCAATTGCATCTTGGTATCCTCCTATTCTTTTTAATAGCAACATTATAACACTTTTTTTGATTATTCGAACATAAAAAAAGAACTTCCCTTTCGGAAAGTCCTTTCTGAATCTGTATTACTTCTTTGCTCCACAACTACATTTCCAGCCGACTGTTTTAGTTTCCGTCCATGCCTTCTTATCTACCACCCACTTATTTTCGTAATGTCCGGTAGCATCATGGTGTTTGGTTCCAACTTGCACTTCTTTCACGGAATATCCACCGCCGCAAGATGCAGAATGTAAGCCCGCGCTCTCCGTAGTTTTACTAACGTGTCCACATTTGTTACATACAGCACGATAGTCATAAATCGGTTCATCCCATGCCGCTTGATCGACTACCCATACTTTTTCATTATGTCCAACTGCTTCATGCTGGATGGTCTCCTTGATCGGAATATTATAATTATGGGTATGGGATGGTTTTTTGCTTCCAGAAGAACTAGAAGTATTCTTATTAGTGTCTTTCTTATTTTCTGTCTTATTAGATTGAGTTTGCTTTTTTACCTCAGTAGCAGATACTACTTTTTCCGGATTTGATTCCGGCGTCTCTGCCTTTGCTTTTACTTCTGTTCCGTCTGATTTTGCAATCGGCTGGTTCTGGCTACCCCAGACCACTTCTCCGGCATCCGCCTTTGTTACAGCCTCCTCTTGGGTAACAACAGTTACTTTAATCTCTTTTTCAATGCTGGATATGTCATTTTCCCCTTTTACGATTTTGGGAGATTTTTTTGTATTGTTCTTTTCGTTTAAGTAATCTGTTAATGCCTGTGCGTCAACCTTGATCTGATAAATCGCCTTGTATTCACCCGGAGAGGTTAGGTCCACTTCTTTGCTGTCTACAGATACTTCTTTTACAATGGTGTTGTCATAAGTAACATTATAAAGGAAATCAATTCCTTCTGCATTTTGAAGTACAATACGGTCGTCCATTCCTGCTGTTACTTCTGCAATATCCTCCGTCTGGAAGGTAACTGGAGTGACCGCCTCTACCTTTTTTTTTGTTTCCTTTGGTGCTGCCTCTTCTTTTGTTCCACAAGCTGTAAGGCTGGCGATCAGAAGAAGTGAAAGTGTAAGTGCTGTGATTCTTTTTTTCATAGTTAATTCTCCTTTTTCTTTTTTTCTACTGTTAGTATGAGGAAAATTCTCCTTCGTTCTTTTTTCTGGACAATATTCCTTACCTATACAGACAACGTTAAATGCAAAATTATTTTAGTTTTTTTAATATTTTTTTAAAAAATTTTTTTATCTTTCTTTCATAATGGTATCCTCCTAAATAAATAGTTTGAACTTTACAGATTCACTTTCTCCTTTCTTCTGCTTATATTTGTTCTACTTATAGAATGGAAATTCTTCTTTGAAACAAAAAAAAGACCGCACATTCTGCACGGTCTTTTCACTTAAATCTGTTAATGTATGATATTTTGTATGCTATTTATACTTTTCTTGAAACACCTAAAACATTCATTAATGCTTCTTGTAGCACTCTTGATACATTAATTCCAGCTCTATCTGCCTCGTAGTTTAACCAACTAGGCAGAGAAACATTTTTTCTAACAACCTTTGTGTCAACTTTTCTTCGATATTCAGATGAATCAATGTCAACAAAAGAAAGTATTGTTACTCCGTCATTTGAAAAAGTTCCTTCATTAGTATCTAATGATTCTGACGGTTGAGGAATTTCTTTTCCATTATCTTCCATATTAACACAAGTCAATTCAATTGCATCTCTCGCCATTTCAATAGCATCATTCATATCTTTTCCTTCTGTTAGAATTTCCAAATCTGGAATCTCTACTAATACATCTGTTTCCGTTTTTGTGAATAATACTGGATATACTGTTTTCACTTTTATCCCTCCATTTTATATAATACATAGTTTAGCATTATAATAATCCTCTTCTCCTGATTCGTTCCGTGTCGTTCAAAGACAAATCCACCTTTTTCAAGTTTCTTTATCAAATCACGTTGTTTCATATTTATTGTGTCTCCTTATACTATATATTATACACATTTTTTGCGTATCGTCAACGTTTTAATATACACTTTTCATACAATAAAATTTCAATTTCATTAGTTGTTATCATTTATTGTTAATCTCCATAGGTATCCTTCTTTATAATTGTCCGGAAAATTTTTAAGCTGATGCAACTTTTTCTGGCAAATCTGGTATTCCCATAGTGTTCCTCGCTTTCTTGGCTTAAGTAGCCTTTTGGTATCCTCGTTGTTTGATCTTATAAGAACTTTGAGAATCTTATTTTTTTTGCTCCTTTCTTCTCTGATTTAGTTCTATCAATAGAGTGAGTGAACCACTGGGAAATAATAAAAAACCAAAAACTTAAAATAATTGCTGCTCTTCCTGTGTCTTTATCTGTAAGGAGGTGGTAAAATGATAGTATTGATATGGACGCTCCAGTTAAAGAGGAAAAACAAGGATACCATTAAGGATAACGATACAGACAAGGAACGATTATGGGAACGCATCCAGAAAGAACTGGTGCGAAGGAGGACACAATGAAGATTGAAAATATTAATTTTACCGACAGTATAAAAACTGCGCTTTCCGGAGATATGCGAGGGTTCGAATTTATATATCATCAGACCTACCGCTACTATCGGGCAATGATCATCAAACAGCTGCCGAATGATAGCGAAGTTGATGATCTTCTGCAGGAGATTTATCTGAAGATCTTTAAAAAATTAAAAGATCTGCGGGCACCGGAAAACTTCTTTCCTTGGAGTAAGGAGCTGGTTTCGAACATGATCAAAAACGAACTCCGCCACCGGTCCGGAAAAATGTCATCAAACACCGAATACCGTCCTATGTATTCCTCTGAAGAAGAAGGAGCCTCTTTAGAAGATCTGACGGATCAAGAACGGGAATATAACCGAAGTACTTTTCTGGAGGAATATAACCCGGAACTTGCAGTGGAAAAAATGGAACTGAAAAAAACGATAGACGAAATGCTGGATCATCTTCCGGAAAATCAAAGAGCCTGTATTCTCCTATGGCAGGAAGGATACTCTACCAATGAAATGGCTGAAGCCCTTAACATTCCGGCAAATACTGTCCTCAGTAATGTCCGCTATGCAAAACAAAAGATCAAAGCCAATGTTCTGGACATGGAAAAGAAAGGGATCAAGCTTTACGGCATGTCCCCCCTTACCTTTTTCTTTTGGGTATTGGAGCAGTTCGATCATACCTACGCCGATACCTTGCCAATCAAAGGAGATATGGCGCTCTGGCAACGGATCGGAGAGACGATGCAACAAACTTCCTCTGTGTTTTCTGATGCTGTAAACCTTGCGAATAACTCAAGGGCTGCTTCCACAAACCATATGCAAAGCTCCTCTTCCACTATGGAATCGGTCCATGCTTCCAAGCCAAATATCGGTACGGATATAGGAACAAATAAAGGAACTGATCCGGGTGTTAATTCCGGAACCGGCTCAGGAATTCATTCCGGAACATCACAAACAGGAGAAATGGCAGCAGCTACGGTCATAAAAGGTACTGCGACTGCAACCACCCATTCCATTATTGTTAAAGCGATCATTACGATCGTTACAGTGGTCACGGTAGGAACAGGGGGATATTTTACTTATAAACACTTTACGTCCAACGCCTTTACCGATCATGATAGAATTCACACAGAAACGGTAGAGACAAAGGGAAATGACAAAACTAAGGCTTCTACCTTGGCAGAAGAATTGGGATATGTTCCATTAGAAAAAAAGACCTATGAAACCTATTGGAAAAATGCAGAAGGAACCCTTCAAGTTGAACAGATTGATTTGAAAAGCAAGACTTATTTTGCTGCGGATTTTGTAGATTTAGATAATGATGGCGAGGATGAATTCTATGTTCTTTTCTGGGAGAATAATCCAATGCCCGATGGTGGAAATATCATGGGATACGAAAAAGGAAATTCACCCTATAATTTATGTGTTTATGAAAAGCATGATAATCAATGGAATTCTACCGGTGTTGCAACATTTCCAAGCGCAACTCAATTCTGTGATAATTTTAGATTAAAGTTTTATATGCGTGGCAATCAATTCTTTCTTTATGATGATTCCACAGGTGGTAATCTTTTGGAAGGTTATGCAGGATTTTCTATCTATGAATATAAGAACAAAAAGCTGAACATGGTACAACTTAATGAATATAGTGATGGCTCTCCAGTTTATTGGCTGAATTTTATTGGCAGCATGCAAGAGGAAGATTTTATTAAAAATAAGCAAACATTAGAACAATATGATATCACTTGTCAAGAGGATCTCTATAATACTAATTTTGAATTCGATGATTCTTTCACTTTTATAACTAAGATTTACTCAACTTCGTTTGTAGGAGCCGGAAATATTTACGCTTATGATACATTGAAAGAGACTGGAAAGCTTGGACCTATTAAGATCACCTTTACCGATGATGAAAACGAAACCTACCAATTCTTTACCGAGGAGCAGCTAAAAAGCATCCAGAAGCAACTCCGCGTCCCTGAGTCCGACCACATCACTACCACGGTCGATGAATATGTTCAATTCTGGGAAGGAACCGGAATAAAATATGTATATGTTGCGTTTGATGATGGTAATGGGTATGCTTCCGCTAAAGTGGATGTAGAGGACGCGGAAGTTTGCGGCGATATCTTAGGTTATACAGTGAACTACTCGGATACAAGTAACCGAGCTTCTTGATTCATCCATCGCGGTTATTATCATACTCGCAGGGAGCAGTTTTCCCACAATGTCCACAAGCGTCAGGTTCGGCTGGTTCCCAGCCTACCGTTTATGTATTATATAAGAATCATGATGCAAGCTCTTCATGAAGAATCCGTAAGCCCTCCTGCTTGATATTGATAGCTGCATTTTGGTCACGATTCATAGAAAGTCCGCAGTCACATTTTATTGTGCGGATCCGCAAGTCCTTCATTTCAGGGTGACGTTCTCCGCAGCAGTGACAGATTTGACTGGATGGGAAGAATCGATCTACTTTAATGAGATACTTGCCTCGTTCTACAAGCTTATATTCCAGCAGTTTCAGAAACAGCCCATACCCGTTATCGAGCGTGGCTTTTCCGTTTCCAAAGTATCTGTTGGATAAGGCTTTCATGTTTAAGTCTTCTACACATACGATATCATACTGATTGGCTATCTCAGTAGAGAGCTTGTGCAGATTATCAAGCCGCTGGTTTGCAATGTGCCGATGTATCCGGTTCACTTTTGCAAGCTGTTTCAGATACCGGTGAGATTTAGTTTCACCCTTCTTAGAACCAGCCATACGTGAGAGTTTCCGCTGCTGTCGTGCAAGTTTCTTGTGGCTTTCACGGTAATATTTATGATTGGTGCCAATGTTGCCTTTGTCATCAACGTACAAGCTGTCAGAAGCGTAATCCAGACCGACAGCATTGTTTGTTTTCGGGACGGGTATCATTGAATTTTTATATTTAAAAAGAATGGAAACGTAAAATTTCCCATCACTTTCTTGCGAGATAGTTGCAGATTTTAACTGCCAGTCGTTTTCCGGCAGTCTGTGAATTTTTGCTTTTACAATACCGACTTTCGGAAGTTTTACGCCTTTTTCAGTGATGGCAACTGTCCCATCCTGATTGTTTGTCTTGTAGGATTTCCGGCTGTGTTTGGCAGATTTAAAGCGTGGAAATCTATTCTTCTTTTTGCGGGATTTATCAAAACAGCTGCTGATTGCTTTCTGTAAATTCAGTTGAACATTCGCAAGTGCAAGGCTGTCTACTTCCCTCAGAAACGGATAATCCTCCTTGTACATAGCCGGAGTCTGTTTGCCGAAAGTTTTTGTGCTTTCATAAGTTTTTATCTTATCTTCAAGCATAAGGTTATAAACCTTACGACAGCAGCCGAAGGTTCTGATAAACGATACCGCCTGTTCAGTTGTAGGGTATAAACGATACTTTATTGCTTTGTTCATAACTGACAGTTTTTGCCTTTCTATGTATTTGAGGACATTATCTTCGGAAATGGAGCCGATGATTTCACAATCACAGGGCTTTTATCTCGGATACAAGTAACCGAGAATTCCCGCCCGTCCTCTTAATCCCTCCTCTTTCGTATAGTAGTATGTAAAATTATAGAGATGGAGTAGATTCTCAGACAAAAGACTGCTACAAGAACAGACTGGGAAGCTGATAGTTTGGTAAGCTACGACTAACCCGAAGTTAGCCCGTTCGCTTCCGTTGCGTGTTTATGGTTTCTGCTCTGGGCAGCTAAGGAGATAAACAGGGAAACGTTGGAAAAACATGATATACAAATGCTGGATCACCTTTATCATGTTTCTTCTTATGCTTAACCAAGGTATATGCTTTTTTCTTCATTCCAGTTCCAGCATTTCCCTTGGCACTGTCCTTTGCTTGGGGAAGATATGGAACAACTATGGAAACACATCACCAAATATAGTCACTATTATGATACATCTTTTCCCTTCCCACTTCCTTTACTTTCCTTTACCTGTTAACAGGTAAGACAAGGATACACCAAAAGGATTTGAGTTTGCTTGGTGCGGCTTTCTGTTCTGGTCAAGGTCTGATTTGGAAGGTCTGGGAATTCTTCATTCTTTTTTTACTATCCCACTTTCCTCCTTTTGTATAAGGGAATCGTTATGGTCAGCCTTGGGGCGCGGAGAAATCTATTCCTCTTTCTCTTCCTTCCTCGCGTTAGGAACAAGAATAGTCACTATAGTGAAATAAGGTTGCCTGTTGCCTTTTTATTCCTATATTATCCTTTTTCTACCCGTTCCCTTGGGTGAACAATGGTCGTGAATCTGGAACTCAAAAGGGATTCTGGCGTTTCCCATAGGTTGTTAAAGGAATCTCCATCTTTACTCTACAAATCACGAGGGGGTTGTTGCAATGGTACTTGGCTCAACACCCACTCTTCCCTCGGCTGGTTTCGGTATTTCCTCGGCTTCTTTTTGTATAGTCAGTATAATGGCTAAGTACAGGTGCAGTTCCGGCTTCTTCCAACCTTGGTGTCTAATGTAGGGATAAATGAAGGAAATATTCACTATCAAGGCTATCCGTAAATATCTCCCTCTTCTCCCTTAGTTATCCCTTGGTCCTGTCCTCAAATTCGCTTGCAATGGCTCCTTCCCCCTCTTCTTCAACAAACTGGTTGTCGATCCACTCTTTGCCAAGGATTTATCAAGGACCTACTTTATACTCCTGCTATGGCAGGCTTCGGAATTGGCTGCGGAATGCGGAAGGATATTCTTACAGCGCTCAGTCTCTTTTTCCACGTTAAAAGACAAATAGTCATTATATCGACTTATTCCGTCCCCTCCTCTTCCCCTTATTTCTTTGGTAAGCAATGGGTTATGTGCGGGAAACGCCCAAAACACGGGCTTTTAAAGGTATTTTCGTCTTTTCTTTTCCCTACTTCATCCCATTGTACCCCTAACGATTCCTTTGTTTTATTTTCTCTTTAGTCACTATACTGAGACAAAAATAGTCACTATACTATGTTACTTTGTACCACTATAACGACTATTTAAGCTTTATTTAGGGTGAAAAGGGAAATTATAGGACTTGCCAGCTCCTTCTGTTTTACTTATAATTCCATATCACTCCCCTATCTATTACCGGAACAGAGGGAGAGCCTACACCCTGTTATTTTTTTGTTTATTTCTTCTTCGTTGGCAGCATAGGTTGAACAATGGTTCTTATCAAGGAAATTGTCGATTTCCCATTGCAATCCCTATGTATACCCCTTTTTTAGTTCCAGTTCAAAAATCTTTCACTGAAACTGACTTAAATGGTATTAAAACCCCTTTTAAAGGGAGATAAAAGGTATCTTATTGGGTTTTTTTGTTTGTTTTATACCCCCTTTTTGCTATTTTATACCTTTTTTAGCGCCCTTTATATATACCTTTGTTAAAAAGGAGGGGTTTTTAAAAAGCCCTATCTCAGCCAAAAACCCCTGTTTTTGTAGAAAAAGTTATTTAAATGATAATGATTTTCAATAAAAAAACTTAGGGAAAGTAAAGGGATTTTGTCCATAATTTTTTATTTTCTTCTTTATTTTTCATACTTTTAATAAGAACACAAATCTGAAGAAGGGAGTAAAACTGAACGTGTTCCAATCAAATCACAAAGGAGGAATCTTATGGAGAGATCCATTAAAAGAAATTTGGAACTTGCGTCCGATAAGTCAAAGTACGATACAAACGCTAAAAATCTACTATCTGAAAAAGACATTCTAGCATATATCTTACAAACCGTTGTCCATGAATTTAAGGAGTATAAAATTGAGGACATTATCCCACGTATTGAAAATATACATGTCGGAAATGTCAGCATAGCTCCGGGAGAAACTGACCTAAAGCGAATTCACGGACTCTCACAGGAAAACACCTTTCCAAACGAAGGGAAAATATACTTTGATATTCTCTTTCGAGCGGACTGCTCAAATGAAAAGGAATACGCAAGAGTCTACATTAATGTGGAAGCACAAAACAAGCTCTATCCATTGAATCGGATTCCAAAACGCGGAGTGTTCTACTGTGCGCGAGAACTTTCCTCACAGATGGAGGCAGAGTTTGTTCCACCATATTACGAGCACATAAAAAAGTGTATTCTATATGGTTGTGTTTTAACGCTCCAGAAAAACGCGCAAATCAAATCGTTTCATTCCATTTGCAGGAAAGAAGTGAAAAGCCCATGTTCGAGAAGACGGATTATGATATTTTGGAAGTTGTACTGATCGGTCTCAACGAAGATTGTGACTACATAGGAACCAGCAAGCCGCAGAACCGACTCTGCCATTTGCTAAACACAGTATTTTCAACAAAGTTGTCAGTTGACAAAAAATCTAAAATCCCATCTTTGACAGTTAGGAAGAGAAAAAATCGCTGTATCCCTTGTGGTTACTGGGTTGCAGCGATTTTTGCTGTTGTCACGGATTATAGTATTTTATTCTTTCCCTTTACTTTTTTTCTGAATATTTCTCATTTTACTTTTTGTTATGAACTGATAATCTGTTCGGAAAC
>OFMG01000936.1_pt1 | contig 29470 bp, 29 predicted proteins | sample 1541751 | NCBI WGS metagenome assembly OFMG01 (sample SAMN04209232, study PRJEB22552) | human gut metagenome | biome: gut; material: feces | host: Homo sapiens | place: USA: Oklahoma
GCCGTTTCTTTTTAGTATATCATGAAACGGCATGAAGCAAAAGAATAATTGTGTTCTTGAGTTTCCGCAGTTTTATCCACAAGTTACTGTTCAGAGGTATGCATAAGTCATTGTAAAAAATAGCGAAATTTATTTTTTTATTTTGTGGATATTCATTTTAGGCAGGAGAAACTGTGTTTATAATTTTTCCTGCCGTTCTTTTTTGGCAAAGTTATACACCAGATTCTGGATTCCAGAGCCCATTTTTGAAGTTTCATGGCTGATATCAATGCTTTTTCAATCGCAAAACGAATACTTATCCACAGTCAGATTGACGAAAGAACGATTTTGGGAAATTCACTTTTTTTCTATGTTTTTGTTATACTCTTTCACAAGAAAGAGAGATTTTCTTATGGACATCGATTTAAAAGAAGAATTGAAAAAACGTGATAAACTTCTCGCTGGTTACCTCAAACAGATTGAGATACAAGAGGAATTTATCCAAAAACAAAAGGAAATGATTGAATATCTGGAAGATCATATTTCAAAGATCACAGACATTATCAGTGGCGTTTAATGGTAACTGTGCCGGTGGAAAACGTATGCCTGATACTTATGATTACATCACACTCATGTGCCGGCTAAAAGCCGCACAGGCAAGGAATAAAGAGCTGGAATCCGGTGAGAGATATGTCAAACTGAAAGAACTCCACCAGAAGGATTGCAGAGACTATGAACATAAAATTCTGGAACTGCAGACAGAAATAGCGGAAGCGCATAAAGAAACTATCCGTGTCCGTAATTACTGGTTCCAGGTACTGGAGGATATGCTCCTGGAGTTTGAAGCGATGCAGAAAAAAGCCGAACGGAAGCTAAAGGAGATGGAGAAGCGCGTCCTTTTTGCCGAAAACAAAGAGATGATGCTTTAGATAAAGTAAAAGAACTCCGCCTTCAGTTTTATAAAACAGCAGCCAGGCTGGAAGAAGAACAGGGAAAAAACGGGCAGGAAACCGGGAGGACAGCCCGGTCATAAGGGGCACAGCCGAAAGAAATAGGAACCTACGCAGCCGGCAATCCTTCTTCCACCGCCAGAAGAAGTCCTTGAAGACTGTGCTTTCAAAAAGACTGCAAGGACAATCATAAAACAACTGGTAAGGATCCGTATGGTTCTGGATGTAACGGAATACCATGCAGATGTTTATTATAACAGTCAGACGGGAGAACGTGTACATGCTGCATTTCTGGATGGCGTGATTGATGACGTGAATTATGATGGCAGCATCCGGGCATTTCTGTTTCTTTTAAATAATAACTGCTGTACTTCCATTGATAAGAGCAGAAAATTCCTGTCGGATTTAACAGGTGGAAAACTGAATATTTCGAAAGGCATGATAAGTAAACTCAGCAGGGAGTTTGCTTTAAAAACAGAGCCTGAACGCAGGACTGCCTGCGCAGAGATGCTGCTTTCCCCTGTCATGCATACAGACTGTACAAATGCAAGGGAAAACGGAAAGAACTGTCAGGTATATGTCTGTGTGACACCGGACGGAAAAGCCCTATACTTTGCATGTGAGAAAAAAGGGCATGAAGGGGTAAAAGGTACTGTCACGGAGGATTATCAGGGAATCCTGGCCCATGACCATGATCTTACCATTTATCATTATGGAGCAAATCATCAGGAATGTCTTGCTCATGTACTGCGTTATCTGAAAGACAGTATAGATAACGAACCGGAGCGCACCTGGAACAAAGAAATGCGTTCACTGGTACAGGAAATAATCCATTTCCGAAAAGGCTTCCAGCTGCCCCAGGAGCCGGATCTGAAAAAGGTTTCCGAATTTGAAAAAAGATATCAGAAGATACTGGAAACCGCTAGAAAGGAATACGGGGACATTCCGGCAAATAATTATTATAGAGACGGGTATAATTTATTTTTGAGAATGGAGAAATACATGCAGAATCATCTGCTGTTCCTGCATAACTCCAGAGTACCTGCCACGAATAACGAAGCCGAAGGGCTTCTGAGGAATTATAAGCGGAAACAGGCGCAGGCCGTGACATTTAGGAGTTTCGAAAGTATCGATTATCTCTGCCAATGCATGAGCATGCTTGTTTTGATGCGCCTGGAGGAATCGGCAAATATATTTGACAGAGTGTCCAAGATATTTGGATAAAGAAAAACCGATGGCTTTGACTGTTATCAGTCTACACCATCAGTTTTCTTAAGTCCAGTTAACCTCTGAACAGTAACGCTCACTGTGAAAATTTATCCAAATTAAGCGAAACTTCTTGAAATCTCAAAGATAACATGATAACATCTAAGTAAACAGAAAGCACCCACTCCAAAGGTGGATGCTTCGAGTTTAGGTCAGATAATGTCCTTACGGACACCGCCTATCCTGTTGGCAGACAGGATAGGCATTTTTATTTTCGCTTGTTTCTCTTATCGAGAAAGGCAAGCAACGCTACAATCAAGCTACCAAAGGACATCAGCAATGCTAATATCCCAATGAAAATCGAAATAATTTCATAAGCCGTCATCGGCGCCACCTCCCTTCCTATGTATTCCGGTTGCCCGGTATCATAAAACTCGGGAGGCTACCACCCTGTCATGGGTACTTTCCTTAGATAGTATTCTAACACAGGAACTTATGTTAATGCAAGGATAAACGTTACTTCTTTCAAATGCAGGCATCATCCAGATCCAATTTTAGATATTTTACCTGTCTACTTGACAAGGGGCATATCATCTCGCAAACTGAACGGTTATTTTTTAACTAATCATAATGTGGGATAACCGTCTATCGGTAGCACCTTTTATATAATCATATTAGCAGCATACATTAGATATGTCAAACAGATTTCTCCTTAAAATACTTTATATCAAAGGTGGTGAAGATATCTATGTCTCGTAACCCTGAAATTGTGCCAAAAAACATGCTTGAAACTTCTGATGAATAAACATAAAGAAGTTTGCGGCTGTACTTTTTCATCACAACCACAAACTTCTTTACGTTCATGCATTCCAATCCACCACTAGATTTAAGTTCTCAAATTGGTATACATGCTAAAATCTCGCTAAATTGTATCCGCTCAGTAGTCCTTCCTATCCCCTTATCCTCTTATCCTCTAATCTCCTCTGGCATTTCCCCTTTTATTTTTTCAACCACCCACTTCTGCAAATAATACTCATTCAATATATCTTTCGAATATTTTTCCACCCCATCAGCAGTTAATTCAACAAGAATATCCGTAAAAAATCGCTCCCAGCTTTCATACTTTTCGCATGCAACATACTCCGGAATATTCTCCAGGATCTGTGTTAATTTATCGGATTTCAGAATACCTGAATTTAAAATCAGATATTCAAATGACTCCGGCAGCCAAAGTGCAATCCTGCAGTCGGTCTGGGTTTGAAAAGAGCACAGACAGCTTTCTATCAGCGCCCCAAACGCCGCGCCATCAGCTATGACAAGGGTATCTCCTGCTTCCAGTTTTTTTACCTGTTTGATAAGGTTTCCGTTTCCATTGGAACTGACAACTTTACTTTTCTGAAACACATGGCTCCAGAACTGATACCCTGAATTGCTGTCTTCTGTAACTACATTCTGAAGTTTGTTATTTTCCAAAACAGGGTAATTGCTGTAGATTTCTCTGAATTCATGGTACGATTCTTTCATATCTGTGCGTTTCCCATCCGTAACAATCTCATATATTTCATGAATACTGTACGGCAGCATTTTCAAAGGTGCACGGGTCACCAATACGAAATAGTTTCCAGATGTTTTCACAAATGCGGCAAATTCTTTTGTAAATACAAAATCATTGTTTTCTTCAATGAAGATAACGGTATTCTTCAGCGGATAAAGCGCATCCGTCCAGTCACGCCCTACTTCATCCCGAAGATACACATAATACTCTGCATCGGTCGAAACGGAATATCCTGACTGTCTTCCGCTTCTCAAGTATTCATACAAGATATGCAAAAGCGTAGTTTTTCCAGTCGCACTGTCTCCTTTTATGACTGTAATATTTCTTCTTATGGAAAATTCAAATAATACCTTTTTACTCCTCGCCCGGAACCTGTAGCTTCCTTTCATCTTCCATTTCCTCCGCTTCCAGTAATCCCTCCACATATTCTTCCGGATTACATACAATCTTCCCCGTATTCATAATCTGTATTTTAAACGTTCCTTCAAACCGCATGACATGCTGCAGATACACTGTCAGATCTTTCTTCTCCGCAATTTTCAGAATCCATTTTGCACAATTATCTCCACAATTGGACATATTGTAAATAAAAGAATCGTCCTTCAACATCAGAATCAGAACCTTTACTCCCCCGGACAATTCACGCGGAGTAATCGCTCCCAATACCGGGCTGTCTATTATATGGGAACTGATCACAGTAGAATGATCTACATCCTGAATCATCTCTTTTACAAAAGGATCTTCTATCCATTCATCTTCATATACATTATCGAAATAAGAAGGAGCATCTTTCATGTAATCAATATTTGCATAATACCATATCTTTAACATAATTTCAGAACCTCACTGAAAATTACGATTGCAAGCACGGACTTTGTCTCGTTGTCCGCGTAAATCAATAGCAGGTAATCTCGTAGACTACCTGCTATATCATGATGTCGCTTATTATATGGAAACCTCTTACTCGAATTCAATCGTTGCCGGTGGTTTCCCCGTGCAATCGTACATTACTCTATTTACATGCTTCACTTCATTTACAATTCTGCTGGTTGTTCTTCCGATGACATCCCACGGAATCTCAGCGCTTTCTGCAGTCATGAAATCTGTAGTGGTTACCGCACGCAGTGCGATGGCGTAGTCGTATGTTCTTTCATCACCCATAACACCTACGGAACGCATATTGGTCAGAGCTGCAAAGTACTGGTTTACTTCTTTGTCCAATCCAGCTTTGGCGATTTCTTCACGCCAGATGGCATCTGCATCCTGTACCATCTGTACTTTTTCTGCGGTTACATCGCCGATGATACGGATACCGAGCCCAGGACCCGGGAATGGCTGACGGAATACCAGGTAATCCGGGATGCCGAGTTCCAGACCGGCTTTTCTTACTTCATCTTTGAACAGGTCACGCAGGGGCTCGATGATCTCTTTGAAATCTACGTGCTCCGGCAGACCGCCTACGTTGTGGTGGGATTTGATCACGGTGGATTCTCCGCCAACGCCGCTTTCTACAACATCCGGATAGATAGTTCCCTGTACCAGGAAGTCCACAGCTCCGATTTTCTTTGCTTCTTCTTCAAATACACGAATGAATTCCTCACCGATAATTTTTCTCTTTGCTTCTGGTTCTTCCACGCCTTTCAGTTTCTCATAGAAACGTTCCTGTGCGTTGACCCGGATAAAGTTCAGGTTATAATTGCCGTCCGGACCGAAGACCGCCTCTACTTCATCGCCTTCGTTCTTTCTCAGAAGACCATGGTCTACAAATACACAGGTCAGCTGATCGCCAACTGCTTTGGATAACAGAACAGCTGCCACGGAAGAATCCACACCGCCGGACAGTGCACACAATACTTTACCGTCACCGACTTTTTCACGGATCGCCTTGATAGACTCTTCTACGAAAGAATCCATCTTCCAGCTGCCGGCACAACCACATACGTTAAATACGAAATTTGCCAGCATCTGTTTTCCTTCTTTTGTATGAAGAACTTCCGGATGGAACTGAGTTGCATACAGTTTCTTTTCTACATTTTCCACTGCTGCTACCGGACAGTCCGGTGTATGAGCAATGATCTTGAATCCAGGCGCTGCCTGCTCGATATAATCGTTATGACTCATCCAGCAGATGGTCTTTTCGGATACATTTTCAAATAATGCAGAAGACTGATCTACGGTTACTTCGATCTTACCATATTCACGAACCGGCGCCTTGCATACTTTTCCGCCCAGCTGGTGCATCATCAGCTGAGAACCATAGCAGATACCGAGAACCGGGATACCCAGATCATAGATTTCTTTTGCATAAGAAGGAGAATCCTCCAGGTATACACTGTTGGGACCACCGGTGAAAATAATTCCCTTCGGCTCCATAGCTTTGATTTTTTCCAAATCGGTTTTGTAAGAATAAATTTCACAGTATACATTACACTCACGTACGCGTCGCGCAATTAACTGATTGTACTGTCCACCAAAATCGAGTACGATTACGGTTTCTCTCTTCATGAACGTCTCCTCCTGATTTTCTGATATCCATTGTTTCTGCCCGGTTTTCGCCGAAGCTTTATATTTCTCTTTATTTCTAAAGTACCCTATATTATAAAGTACCCTCTGCCTTTTGACAAGTCCCATGTTCTTTCCACCAGGCAAGCAATTTTTCTTTCTCATTCATCTCTGGCTGATCCAGTACCATCTCCAGTAGTTCCTGAAGCACAGCTCCCATCTGCGGTCCCGGTTTCATTCCGGTCGCTATCAGATCCTTGCCGGTCACTGCCAGTGTTTTCAGCGACACGCACTGGTGTTTTTCCATGATCTCATGGTAAAGCTTTTCCACAGCTTCGATCCGCTCCAGCTTCTCTTCTCTGAGATACATACTCTGTGCAAGGTTATCTGCCCGCTGCACCTTCAAAAACAGCGGAAACAGATCTTCTCCTACTTTATAGATTGCCCGCCGGACTGCTTTCTCTTCCGGGGCCGGACGATAATCGTGCCAGTAGATCAGACGAGTCACCTGTGCGATGGTATCGTTATCAAACTTCAGTCGTCGAAGAATCTTTTTCGCGATTTCTTTCCCCTCCGGTCCATGTCCTTTAAAATGATCCACACCGTTCGCATCAGTCGTCCGCATCTTCGCTTTTCCGATATCGTGAAGCAGCATGGTCAGTCGCAGAATCCGGTCTTTTTCTGTCAGGCTAAGTGCTTTTAACGTATGCTCACCCACATTGTACATGTGATGCGGGGTATTTTGCGGCGTTTCCATGATCGCATCGAACTCCGGCATGATGATCCGTGTGATGCCAAGATCATACACACTTCTCCACATCTGCGGCCGATCCGACATCAGCAGTTTAACTGTCTCTGTCTGAATCCGCTCCGCACTGATTTTTGAAAGTGTCGGTGTCAGTTCCACAATCGCCTTTTTTGTATTTTCTTCAATTTCAAATCCCAGCTGCGCCGCAAAGCGAACCGCCCGTAAAATCCGCAGTGCATCCTCACCGAACCGCTGCCACGGATCTCCCACACAGCGGATGATCTTTCTTTGCAGATCCTGCATCCCACCAAACTCGTCAATCAGCCCACGATCTTTGCTGTAAGCCATGGCATTGATCGTAAAGTCACGACGTTTCAGATCTTCCGTCAGATTTGAGGTAAACTGTACCTCTTTCGGATGCCTGCAATCTTCATATTCCCCGTCAATCCGGTACGTGGTCACTTCATAGCCGACACCATGTACCATGACCGTCACGGTTCCATGCTGCAGACCGGTGTCCACGGTTTTGTAAAATAGTTCTTTCACCTGATAAGGAGTGGCAGATGTGGTTATGTCCCAGTCATCCGGCGTTCTGTTCAACACCGAATCCCGGACACAGCCACCCACTGCAAATCCCTCATACCCATGCGCCTGAAGCACATCAATAATCATGTTTACTGCTGCCGGTAACTGTAACCGCATTCTATCCACTCCTTTTCTGTTTCATGCTATTCGTTCTGAACACCGATAACAGCCGAATGCCTTTATTGATGTTCCCACACTTTTCCTTTTAGTATGCTCTGCCCCAGTATACCATCTTTGTCGCCGGTTTTCCACAGCATACACAGGTATCTGCCAGATGTTCCTGGTTGAATGGGATACAACGGGAAGTTGCTGCTGTATCTTCTTTGATCTTATCCTCACATGCCTGATCGCCACACCACATAGCTTTAATAAATCCAGGTTTTTCGTTGATGGTCTTTACAAACTCTTCGTAGGTGGTTGCTGTATAGGTATGTGCATCTCTGTGTGCTCTTGCTCTCTTCAGCATATCTGTCTGAATCGTATCCAGGATTTCTGTTACTTTCTCAGCCAGTTCCGGTAAAGCGACAACGATCTTTTCACCGGTATCTCTTCTTGCAACAACTGCCTGATTTGCCTCGATGTCCTTTGGTCCACACTCGATACGAACCGGAATACCACGCATCTCCTGCTCTGCAAATTTGAATCCCGGACTCTTGTCGGTAGCATCTGTTTTCACACGAATACCTGCCGCCTTCAGTGCAGCTTCCAGTTCAGCGGCTTTCTCCAGAACGCCTTCTTTTCTCTGCTGGATCGGGATGATCACTGCCTGTACCGGTGCGATTCTCGGCGGCAGTTTCAAACCGCTATCATCACCATGTACCATGATCAGTGCTCCGATCATACGTGTTGTCATACCCCAAGATGTCTGATGTACATACTGTAATTTATTTTCTTTGTCTGTATACTGGATGCCGAATGCCTTTGCAAATCCATCGCCAAAGTTATGGCTGGTACCGGACTGCAGGGCTTTTCCGTCATGCATCAGGGATTCGATGGTGTAAGTAGCTTCTGCACCTGCAAATTTTTCTTTGTCTGTCTTTCTTCCTTTGATAACCGGGATTGCCAGTACCTGCTCGCAGAAATCTGCATACAGATTCAGCATCTGGATGGTTCTCTCTTCTGCTTCCTCAGCCGTTGCATGTGCGGTATGTCCTTCCTGCCACAGGAATTCTCTGGAACGCAGGAACGGACGGGTTGTCTTCTCCCAGCGCATAACGGAACACCACTGGTTATATACTTTCGGCAGATCTCTGTGGGACTGGATCTCTTTTGCATAAAAATCACAGAACAGAGTCTCAGAAGTCGGACGGATGCACAGACGCTCCTGCAGCGGTTCGAGTCCGCCGTGTGTTACCCATGCAACTTCCGGTGCAAATCCTTCTACGTGATCTTTTTCTTTCTGCAGAAGGCTTTCCGGAATCAGCATTGGCATATACACATTTTCTACGCCTGTTTCTTTGAATCTTCGGTCAAGTTCATGCTGGATATTTTCCCAGATCGCATAACCCGCCGGTTTGATCGCCATACATCCTTTTACACTGGTGTAATCAATCAGATCTGCTTTTTTTACTACATCGGTATACCACTGTGCGAAATCCTCTTCCATGGAAGTGATCGCTTCTACCATTTTTTTGTCTTTTGCCATCTTTATTTCCTCCATTCTTGTTCTCACGTACTCTCGGAATCTTTCTGTGCCTGATTTTGCGAGATGATTTTTTGTCAGTTGTATCCGAGAGTACATTTCTCTATCTCCAGGGGATTCCAGATCAAAATAAGCACCTGATCCCCCAAAAGGGACCAGATGCTTATCCGGCGGTACCACCCTAATTAACAGCCCGAAGACTGCTCACTTTCTTTCACTCTTTTTTAACGCCAAAGTCGCGGCCTGCTTACTCACAGACAGCTCCGGGGTCGGTTCCACACACTCCGCACAGAAATCTTCCACCTCTGATTTCCTCTCTGTTGATTGTCACCTGTGTACTATTCCCTTCATCGCCTTTTTTATTTTATTGCTGATAGGATTTTATCGGAAACTCCCTGATTTGTCAAGGGGTTGCTATCCGACTCCCTCTTATTTTGTTCCAAAGATTCTGTCTCCTGCATCGCCAAGGCCCGGTACGATATAGCCGTGATCATTCAGATGATCATCCAGTGCACCGATATAGATATCCACATCCGGGTGTACTTCCTGCAGTTTCTTTACACCTTCCGGTGCTGCAATGATACACATGAAGCGGATATTTTTTACACCTTTCTGTTTCAGCATGGTAATTGCTGCTTCTGCGGATCCACCGGTTGCCAGCATCGGATCAACAACGAAAATGTCACGCTCGGAACTGTCTGCCGGAAGTTTGCAGTAATATTCTACCGGTACCAGAGTTTCCGGATCACGGTACAGACCGATATGTCCTACTTTTGCAGCCGGAATCATTGCCAGCATACCTTCTACCATTCCCAGGCCTGCACGGAGAATCGGTACTACAGCCAGTTTCTTTCCTGCCAGTTCTTTCGCAGTCATCTTTGTGATTGGGGTTTCAATTTCCACCTCTTCCAGCTTCAGATCCCTTGTCGCTTCGTAGCACATCAGCATCGCGATCTCACCGATCATCTCTCTGAATTCCTTGCTACTTGTCTCTGTTCTTCTGATAATTCCGATTTTATGTTGAATCAACGGGTGATCCATAACTACTACTTTTGACATTTGTTCTCCTTTCTGCCGTTTCCGGCATAGCGCTCTTTTATCATTCTGTATCGCAGTCGGGAATTTCATTCATAACTGTATCTGTTACCTTCTTTTTCATGTATTTTACTGCACTTTACTCTCCGTCTGTCGGCTCCTCGATCAGTTTGATTCTGCGGATGTGACGTTCATCATTGGAAAATGGAGTATCCAGGAATGTCTCCACGATCTTAATGGCAAGTCCCGGTCCTACAACTCTTCCACCCAGTGCCAGTACGTTGGCATCGTTGTGTTCTCTGGTTGCCTGTGCACAGAAACAATCGGTACATAATGCTGCACGGATTCCAGGTACTTTATTGGCTGCGATAGAGATACCGATTCCAGTTCCGCAGATCAGGATTCCTCTCTCACATTCTCCCTTAACGATGGCATGAGCCACTTTTCTTGCATAGATTGGATAGTCTACGGAATCTGTGCTGTCGCATCCATAATCCCGGTACTCCAGTCCTCTGCTGTCCAAGTATGCCTCAATCTCCTTCTTCAGTTCATATCCGCCATGGTCACAACCAATTGCTATCATGTTACAGTTCCTCCTCTTCGTTTAACCTTGTTACCAGTTTTCTCATCAATAATTCCAGTTCCGTATAGCACTGACTGTATACAGTCAGTGGCTGACCGTGCAGGGACGGTATATCTCCGCTCTCCCCCACGTATTCTTTTACTGTATAGACATGGGGCGCATTCTCATACGTTTCCCAGATCTGCGATTTTTGTTTGTCCTCCATCGTCAGGATCAGAACATCATTGTTGATATCTTCCTGCTCTAACTGCATGGCAATATGACTTGGCTGCGGGTACCCGTTGCTGGTCAGTACTGCCTCCGCTTTCGGATTCAGCGGTTCCGGAAATAATACCACCATCCCTCTGGACTCAATCGTCAACGGATTGGTAAGAAATTTTCTTTTCAGGATCATCTCTGCCATCGGCGCCCTGCAATTATCATTGGTATCTACAAAAATCAGTTTTTTATACCGTATTACCATAGTTCATCCTCAAACCTGAATCTTTTTCTGACCTGCAGCCTTCATCAGACGGTTCATAATCGCCTGTCCCATCTGGGGCGTATCAAAAGCTTCTGAATAAATATAAGTCACTCCACAGTCGTCAAATTCCCGCAGTACAGCAAACAGATGTCTCGCAATGCTCTCTTCATCTGCCCTTGTTCCGATGCACTTTACAATTCCTTCCGGATAAGCCTTTATACTCTCCTCTGTAGCAATCACGCCCACCTTTTCTCCTGCTCTGATCTTTTCTTCCACCAGCGCACAGATTTTCTCCTGTACAGCTTTCGGTGATCCTTCCACCACGGTCAGATCCGCTTTCGGTGCATAGTGGCGGTATTTCATTCCGGGAGCTTTCGGTTTGACTTTACTGTCTGCCTGGATCAATCCCCGATCCATCTGCACCTGACCGATCACACGTCTTACCATCTCCTGATTAATATATCCCGGACGCAGAATCGTCGGAATTTCTTCCGTAAAATCCACAATTGTTGATTCCAGACCGATCCCCACGGGTCCGCCATCCAGAATCATATCAATCTTCCCATCCAGATCCTCTTCCACATGGGAAGCCATCGTTGGACTCGGGCGACCCGATGTATTGGCACTGGGTGCCGCAACATAGCCTCCCCCTGCCCGGATCAGTGCCTGTGCCAGCGGATGATCCGGCATACGCACTGCCACAGTATCCATTCCACCGGTCGTCTCATAAGGCACAATATCGCTTTTCTGAAAAATCATTGTCAATGGTCCCGGCCAGTAAACTGATGCCAGTTTTTTTGCACTCTCCGGCACCTCTTTTACAATTTTCTCCAGATCTTCCATATCTGCAATATGAATGATCAGTGGATTATCGGAAGGCCGACCTTTCGCCCGATAGATTTTAGCAGATGCCTGCGAATCCAGTCCGTTTCCTCCAAGTCCATATACCGTCTCTGTGGGAAATGCTACCAGACCGCCCTGTCTCAGAATCTCTCCGGCTTCCCGAATACCTTCCATATCTAATTCCTGGGGATTCATGCGAATCACTTTTGTTTTCATTTTCTTTCACCTTATTTCTTCACATCTGATAACAGTATACTAGAGTAACGTGCGATGGGCAAGTGTAAATTTATCACAAGACTTCTCAGGCTCCTGTGATTTTTTTATTTTCACTTTTTCTCTGCCAGGCTGCTCAGGTATTCCAAAGTACCACTGCAGATTGCTTTTGCCACCTTGTTCTGATATTTTTCATCTGTCAGCAATAAGGCTTCCTGATTATTACTTAAAAAACCGCATTCTACAATCACCAGTGTTGCCTCTGTCTTTTTCAGCATATAATAAGTCCTGTTCCCTTTGGCCTGTCTGTGATTTTCCTTATCCAGCACTTCCACCAAATGTTTCTGTAATATCTCTGCCAGCTTTTTTCCTTCTGAAGAATCCTCATAATAAAAGACCTGTGCCCCATGAATTGCTTCTTCCGGGTAGCTGTTTTGATGAATACTTAATACACAGTCCGGCTGGATCTTCCGAACCATCTCACAACGTCTTTTCAGATCCTGTACTTTACTGTTTCCTCCGTCCCCTTCCGAAAGATCTACATCATTTTCTCTCGTCATATAGACCTTTACCCCGTTTTTTTCCAGTTGCTTTTTCAGCCGTTTTGCAATCTGCAGATTAATATCTTTTTCCTTTTCCTGATGAATCCCTATTTTCCCCGGATCACTGCCCCCGTGACCACTGTCTATCAATACCACACCATTCCCCGCTCCGGCATCTGCCCCTGTAAGTCTTGCTCCCGTCCTTGCCAGCCAGAACACACCGGTCAGAAGTAGCACCGTCATTCCCAGTTCCCATATTTTCTTTTTCATCATAAAAACTCCCGGAGCATATTTATTAAAATATATGCCCGGGAGTCTGGTTCAAGTCCTGTGTTTTTCATTCTTCATCCTGACGGTTCATCATCTGTTTCATCTCTTCCTCGGAAAAATCTTCCTCTTCCTCGTCGAGATCTTCTTCATACTCCGACTCCCCCGTCTGCAGATTATTCTGTGCAGCAACTGTACTTTCGTCTTCTTTTTTTCTGGATGCCTCTTCATCTTCCAGCTCTCGCATGGTTTCCGGCATCGCACTGACAATCTTATGTACTTCTTTATAAGAAGCCATAAAACGAATCTGTGCCTGATTGATCAGTTCTACAATTTCATTCATCTCATCCTGTACAGCAATGTATTTTCGTTTTCCATCAGCCAGTTTCGCATCCACTTCTGCCTGTACGGCTGCCAGGCATTTCTCTGCTTCTTTCTTCGCTTCGTCCATCAGTTCATCTCTCGTAGCAATGGCCTCTGACACAATCTGATCTGCTGCTTTTCTTGCATTCTGTGTTGTAGTCTCTGCCTGCTGATCTGCATCGTTGAGTACCTGTTCTGCTTTTTCATTTGCTTCTCTGATAATCTTTTCCGCTTTTTCCTCAGATTCCAGCACCAGTCCACCGATCAGATCATAGCGGTCAATATATTTTTGATATTTTTCGCTGATCTCACGCTCCAGTTTTTCTTTCTGTTTCTGTTTTTCCTGAATTCGTTCTTCCAGATGAGCGATTTCTTCTTTATGTGCTTCTTTTTGTTTCTGCAGTGCTGCTGCTTTTTCACTGTCCTTTTTCGCAAGCTGTTTTTTCAGTTCCTGAATCTGCTTTGCCTGTTCCTTTTTTTCTTTAATCAGTTTGCTTTTTTCCGCATATGCTGCGTCCTTCATCTCGCGAACCTGATTCAATACATCATCTTTATCAAAACCACCCATCAACGTCGTTTTAAATCTTTCTTCTGCCATCTCTTTTTGTCCCTTTCCCTTCTTGTCTATACTCCTTTTATTTTACTGCAGATACTGTGCGATCACCGGCCATACAGATGCCCGCTCAAATCCCAGTTTCCACTCAGCTACTCCTGCCAGCTGATTCTCCTGTATCAGTTTCATCTTCTCCCCGATGGACTGTTCATCTTCCACCCAGATGGTATAGATTCCATCCTCAGCTTCTACACTCGCTACATTCTGCCCGGCTTCATCATCCCAGTAAGTATCCATACCATGTTCACTGATATAATTTGCAGCTCCATCCATTCCCAACACTTCGCTGGTCAGATTTCCCGCACCAAATGGCTGGATCCAGACTCTTGTATAGAATGGAATCGCATTGATCACTTTCTGTGCCGGCACTTCTTTCAGTGTATCTTCGATACCTGCTTTTACAAATCCAAGTGAAGACACCGAACCTGCATCTGTGCTCCCTGCATAATGTTCATCGTAACCCATAATGATCACATAGTCTGCAACAATTCCCTGTTCTGTTCTGTTATAATGTTTACTGTAAGTCGGAACCGGGTCATCAATGGAAAATACTATTCCCTGATTACGGCAGGCAATCGAAAGTTCTCGTACAAACTGAATATAATGCGGTGCCTGTTCTTCTGTAATTGATTCAAAATCCAGGTTGATTCCATCCAATCCCACTGAGGCCGCCTGTGTCATCAGTTGCTGAATGATATTGGCACGTGCCGCTGTACTTGACAGGAATGTCAGATTATCCGTTCCACTGTTAAAATTATCGATCAGTCCCCAGACCTCCATCCCCATAGCATGTGCCTGGTTTACATAATCAGCACTTGCCAACGAAGAAATTGTTCCATTATTATCCGTCACTGAAAACCAGGTTGGTGAAATCGTGTTCACTCCCTGTGCATCTGCCACCATCTGTGCCAATGTTGCGTTTCCATCCATACTGGTCACCTGATGAAACGCAAGATTAATTTTATAATCTTTACTGATATTGGTATATTCCGGTACAGTACTTGCATGTTCCTCATTATCATCCTTCGGATCCGAAAGTACTTCTTTTTTTATATATCCACTGTAGCCATCTGCCGTAGCAACTCTGCTCCAATTGTCCAGCTCCTCCTGCAGATACAGCGTATCTCCTTTTTTTACCTTGGCCACAATAGAACTCTTGATCCCGCCTTTCTGACGAATCTCACTATTTTTCTGTGCCGTTACCAACTGCAGATCATTCCATTTTGTTCGAACCACCACACGAGCCGGATCTTCAAAAACAGTATACGTCATATCCGTATACTGGCTGACAAATTCAAGATCCAGATAAACACCGCCATCAATCTGTTTCAGTATCACATAATCCGTCATCTGAGTACCTGCTGATGTCACATACTGCGTACTCTCAGGAACAATCTGAAATTCTTCCGTTGGCAACGTATACAGCATCACCTGCTGCTGACTGTCCCAGTAAAATCTGCTGTTAATATATGTAGCAACGACAGAATTCTCTACATAATACCTTCCGTCGATCATTTTTACTTTTGCATCTTCAAGCTCATGGTTCACCACCAGCCCCGCCTCATCATCTCCGGTGAGCTGAAAATAGTCTTTTCCGTCTATGATTGTTCCGGACGGAGTATATTTTTTAATAAATATAGAAAGAATCCCTGCGCAGATCACTAAAAAAATCAATATGATCACCGAAAAAACCGGTGTTATTTTTTTCTTCATTTCTGATAACCTCCTACTGCCCTTTATTATAACAACAGAATGATTTCCCGTCATCTTTTTTTGACATATTTTTTGTTTTTTCTACATTGCAAATATATTGTAACTATTCAGTAGCCACTGTCCCGCGAGGTGTTTTGACATGAATATGTCAAAATCCCGAGACATACAAGCCAAAATGCCATCACCGAAGGTGATTTACGCGAGCAACGAGTCAAAGTCCGTGCTTGCACGGAACCTTGAGGAGTGCCGCGATAACGATAAAAATCGCAAAGCGTGTTTTTATCGTTTAAATGCATTTTGGCTCGTAACTGTGAAGGTACTGAACAGTTACAAAAAGTTTTATTTTAGTTGTTGGGCACGGAGTGAACAGTAACTTATTTTTTCACTCGACAGCCACCGGACGCATCATGGAAGACAGTTCCTGCCGGTACTGATCGGCTTTTTCCTGATTGCCCTGTTCTTTCCGTACCATCTTTGTAATTCCCGGATACTGTCCCGGGAAGCTTTCCAGCATGATACTATCTCCATAAATCAGGTAAACATCTCCGTCCGTCATATCTTCTTCTGTCAGCTTCTTTCCGTTCTCATCCGTAAGCTTATCCGGTATCGTTCCGGAGAAAATCGTGCCCGTGTCCAGATCCGCAAAATACCAGCTGTTATCATCTGCCTGAAAATACACCGCTGTCATCGGCTTTTCCCCGCATCCCACCAGACAGAACGTAACAAGTACCGCCAGCATCATGAGCCATTTTTTCATTGTCCCACCTCCTGTTTTCTGATCTTCATTGTTTCTCTTTGCTGAAATATCTATGCACCGGATTTTCTTTCAGGCTTCTGTCACTCATATCTGTCACAACAAAAAAGGTAACTGTCTGATTTTCCAGTTACCCACATTCTACCATAATTCTTTCTTCTTTTGTCTCATAATCTGTGACTTTTGTCTTTCGATTTTCTTTCTTCCAGCTTTCTTTTTACAATAGCCAATATCCAGCTCTGCCTCTCTTCTTCACTCTTTAGCTTCCGAAGTTCCCTTTTTCTGCGCATCGCCTCTTTCCAGATCTCATCCCATATTTCCCGACATTCTTCACCTGTCAGATCATAAGACGGACTGCGTAAGATTTTCAGCACCTGTCTGCAATATCTTTGATAAAGCTCATTTACTTTTCGACTGCCGAAAACCATTCTTTTTTCCCACTCATTTATTTTTATTCCCTTTCGGAACTGTTATCTTCATCATCTGTAAATTCTACTACTTCTTCAGGATTACAATCTAAAGCTTTACAGATTTTCTCCAACGTATATAATGTCATATTTCCATTCTTACGCAGAGTATCTAATGTTCTGTTATCGATTCCCCGATGAAGCAGTTCGTACTGCGTAATGCACTTTTCCCTCATTGTCTTCCACACGGGCGCGTAGCTTATAATTGTAATCACCACCTTTACCGCACAGCGTTATTCGCCATTTTTTCGGTTCTCACTGTCTGTGTTCTTACAATTATATTTCTCCTGTCCGACAATTCATATTGTGCATATTTTCACAATTGCAAAAGCAAATTATGTATTTGCTTTTTGAGGGTTCTTTATTATTTTTTGACTATTCGTGTTGGTTGTCTTATTATGCGTAATGTTTTATTTTATAAAAAGGGTCTGCAAATTCGAATTTTCTTCTTTGCAGACCCTTTTTCAGATACTTAGAATTCTACTTTTACAGCTCCCTGCGGACGGATATGCATAACATATGCAGAACCCTCTCCCAGTGCCTTGTCGATATATTTTGTAAATCCTTCTGTTTCTTCTTTTGGAAGAAATGCAGCAATAACGCCGGCAAATCCTCCTCCGTGAACACGGCACACGCCACGACCGATCTTATCCAGATACAGTTTGGTCAAAGCCAGAGCAACCGTGATGGACTGCTCATCCGGAGTCTCGTTGCAATAGCAGTTCTGCAGCCATTTCCAGGAAGAATCACCGGACTCTGTGATTTTGTTAAAGAAGGTTGCAAAATCTTTCTTTTCCAGTGCTTCTACTTCTGCATCCACACGTTTGTTTTCTTCAAAGAAGTGGAATGCACGCAGAACCGCACGGTCACCGGCGAATTCACGAATAGCTTTTACATTCTCAATCACATCATCTTCCTTGCACTGTTCCAGAACTTCTTTTCCGAAGTATTCTGCTACTTTTTTCATTTCATTCGGAACTGCAGAATACTCTGCACTCAGATCTGCGTGACCTTTTCCGGTGTTGATGATAACCAGATCATGGCCCATCTCATCAAAATCACATTTGATCTCACGGATGGCCGGATTTTCAATATCTGCAAAATCGATGGTAATCATACCGCCAACAGCGCATGCCAGCTGATCCAGAAGACCTGAGCCTTTCAGCCAGTATTTATTTTCTGCATACTGCCCTGCTTTTGCATAAGTAACAACACCAATCTTTCCTTCGTTAAACAGGTGATCCACAATGATACATACCAGCATCTCAAAAGATGCGGAAGAGCTTACCCCTGCCCCACCGATCACATTGGAAGTTACATAAGCATCAAATCCTTCTACTTTACATCCTTTTTCCAGCAGTCCTGCAAAGATACCCTTTAACAGCGGTTCGGTTCCCGTTGTTTTTTCTGTCGGAGCCAGGTCATCCAGATTAATCACCAGATGCTGGTTATATGTTTCACTGATCAGGTTTACAGTGTGGGTTCCGTTGGGTGCTGCTGCTGCCACACAATCCAGATGTACACTTCCTGCCAGGACTTTTCCGTGGTTATGATCCGTATGGTTTCCACCAATCTCTGTTCTTCCCGGTGCTGAGAAGAATTCAAAGGCTTTATCTCCGAATTCTTTGGCAAATCCATCCGCTACCAGCTGGTATCTTGCTGCATTTTCCTCTACTCTGTTCTCTCCGTACATCTGTTTCAACAGAGCAACTGCATGTTCACTTTTTACTGCTTCTGCTACATTTGCTGTTTTCATGTTTCTTCTCCTTTTTTATTTTCACATACTGATATTGACTATCTGCTAATTATCATTATAATGAGAATCATATAGCATCACAATAACTATATTAGCTTATTTTATAAATATATTGAGGTTTTTTCATGCAATTACAGTTAGACAACAACAAAAAGGAATTAAAGTCTCACGGAACCTATGCTTTCCCGGTCAACGTAAGCTACGAACAGCTTTCCCGCTATGAAAGAAAGTCTTTTCTCTGGCACTGGCATAAAGAAATTGAGCTGACGATTCTCCTTCAGGGCGAGATGCAATATCAGGTCAACGATACCATCTATCACCTACAGGCCGGTGAGGGGCTTTTCTGCAACAGCAACCGTCTGCATACCGGTTCTTCCTGTCATGATTCCGATTGTATCTATATTTCCACAACCTTTCATCCCCGCTTTCTTTACGGATATGAAGACAGCGTGATCCAGAATAAATATCTGAACACTATTACAAAGCATCCCGGACTGCATAGTCTGGCATTTTCTCCTGACATTCCCTGGCAAAAGGAGGTGCTGGATGAACTGTCTGCCATCTGGATGCTTTCCAAACAGCCCTCCGCCACTTATGAGATGGAATTGCAATGGCGACTCACCCATATCTGGATGTTTCTATGGAACCACCTTTCCCATCAGACAAGCAGTTCCGGAAACAGTGAATCTAAGCATACTGATCGTCTGAAAAATATTCTGATGTACATTCAGGAACATTACGCGGAAAAAATCACTCTGGCTGATATTGCTGCAACTGCAAATATCTGTCAGAGTGAGTGTTGTCGCTTTTTCAAAAAACACATGAATGAATCTTTATTTGATTATCTTCTTTCCTTCCGGATTGAGAAAAGCCTTCCTCTGTTGGTTGACCAGCAGCTGTCTATTACTGAAATCAGTAATCTATGCGGGTTTTCCAGTTCTTCTTATTATACCAAAGTATTTCGGGAACATATGGGATGCACACCAACCGCATATCAGGCCGGACACTTCGTCTGATCAGACGACATCAGTGGAACAAACAATACCGTAACACCTGAAAGATCCGTATCTATGCCGCAACTATCATCCAGGACAGCAACACAGATACGGATCTGTTTTATTTTTTCAGGTCATCTTTAATAATGTTTTCTACTTCTTTGGCTTCCTCGCGGATATTTTGAATATTCTTGCGAATCTCCTGCTCTTCTTCCAGGATCTGGGGATGTTCTTCCAGTTCTTCTTTGATAAACATCAGGAGGAATCCCACGAAAAGCAATCCACAGGAAACCCATATGGTTCGTTCATGTAGCAGGAGGATCAGATGGCCTCCGACAGCGGCACCTACTGCAAACATTCCGATGATTCCAAGATAATGACCGGCTTTGTACAGTTTTTCTTTATCCTTTGTCTTTCCATAGACACACAGAGATTCCATGCCGCTTCGGATATTGCCGATACACATGGTGCTGGCAAATGCATAGCCATTGACTTTACGGAAGGTCTGCACCTGCATGGCACAGGCAAAGGATACCATGGCATTGGCCAGAAGGTCGCATGCTGTTGGAAGGAATCCGACCACAAGCAGTAAAAGCATTTCCATCAGTAAAACCAACTGTCTCCAGTGAATCCTCTGTACATTTTTATATTTTTGCCGGATACCTTCTGCCACTACGATTCCCATGGCAAAAAATCCCAATGGGATCAGGTAATGGATCACCGTGGACCATTTTCGTTCCACAAGGCTCTGACTTAAGAGCACAATGTTTCCTGTCTGTGCATTGGCAAATACCTCGCCTCTGCATATATAGGTATAGGCATCCTGCAAACCGCCGGATATAGATAAAAAAGCTGCTGTCAGAAAAGATTCTGACATCTGTCGCCCTGAACTTTGTTTCAATGATCTTCCCTCATTTCTACACAACCTTCTGTCTTATTCTCCCAGTTGTTTTATTTTTCCAGCGGTAAAGTATACTCTGTCAAAAACGATATTTCAAGTTTTTTATTTTATACATTACTGTTTTTTCCAGCATTGATCCTGGGTCTGGATCTCTTTTCCTTCCTTCGCCGCTTCATCCATCATCAGAAACAGATAGGTGTCCTGCAGTGCCTCTTCCAGCGGATACACTTCCTTTCCTGTCTCTACATATGTTTTCATGCCTTCCATCATCTGGGCAACAGCGATTTCCTCGTCTGTCAGACGAAGATCTCTGTCTGCATATGGATTTCTATACAGAATCTCTCCGTTCAGCCTCAGACTTCTCATTCCGTAGCCTTCCAGGTTAGAATACTGTCCCAGTTCGTCTCTCTGGATGCTTCCCTGGACCGGATAACCGTCCTGACCAAGCCAGGCTGCCTGCTGATCATGAACTTCTCCGCAATCTCCCTGAAGGGTCAGATGACGGGTACGGAAATAGTTAAAATACTGCTCACCGGCAAAATCAAAGAACCCAACCTTTCCATCCGGGAAGACAAATTCTGCACGTTTTCTTGTGTCCACGATGGTTTTTTCCCCCTTATGAAGGCCCTCTCTTCCGCAGTGATAATTCACCGGAAAATCATAGGTTCTGGCTGTGATCCTGCAGTTTTCCATACCTGTGCCGAGTAATCGTCGCATCACGCTCATGCCATGGTAATCATGGGCCTGGGAAATATCCAGATTGCTGATCGTTCCCAGTTTACCCTGGTCGATCATATGGATCAATGCCTGATAATAAGGTTGGAAGCAATACTGTTCTGCCACCTGTACTTTTCCGTTGTATTTTTCTTTTGCCTGATACCAGGCCTGTAATTCCTCTACTGTTGCTGCCGGCGGTGTCTCACACAGAACCGGAATTCCCTGTTCCATGGCTTTCTCGGCAAATGGAAGTGCAGCACCGTATTTTAACATAAAGACTACACAGTCCGGCTTTGTTGCCAGAAATTCGTCATAGTCTGTATACACCTTCCCCGGGAAATTTTTCTCTTCCCGCTCCCTGCTGGACTCTGAATGCACATACACTGCCGATACTTCAAATTCTTCTCCCAGTGCTTTCATTACACGCACATACATCTGTGCTCTCCATCCTGTTCCTGCTAATCCTACTTTCATGTAAAAATCCTCCGTCATTGTATAATTTTATGTAGTAATCAAATTGGTATCTGTTCAATATTCCCGGGAATACCGGACAGCAACTGACTTTTCTCCATTATATCACACTTTACATTTTATTGTGTATTTTTATACAATATACAGATCAAAAAACACTCTCTTTTTCTATGACCCCAAGTAAAATCTGCAAAGATTTCTTTCGACAATAATATTTTCTTCATACAAACTATCGAATGAAACATCACTTTTCAGGATATATATCAGGTACAATACCGAAAAGTCCTGTCCGTAAATATCCTTGCAAAAATAAGTCCCAGAGGCAGTGCCACTACAATCAATATTGCCGCAGCCAGCCAGGAGACCGCTTCATTTAGGGACATGACTCCAAGGTTATAAAATCCTCGATAAAAATACAATCCCGGCACCATAATAACAATTGAAGGAACTGTAAGTGAAATTCTTGGATATCCGTTGTTTTTTTTGATCAGCGACGCCAGCAGTCCAGCTGCCAGTGCCCCGGTAAATGCAGCTACAGCCGCCGGCATCCCGGTAAAATCGATCAGGGACAACCGCAGAGTATTGGCTACTGCTCCGATCATCGCTGCCGTGGAGGCCATGGGAATAGAACTGTTAAACATAATAGAAAATCCAAGAACACCGCAAAAGCTGGCACATAGACGAAAAATCAGCCTGGATGCCGTTCCCAGGTGTACTGCTATAAAATCCTCCGGCTGTAATTTCAGGATCATTGCCGTGATCCAGGCTCCCATGGTTGCCACCAGTATGATGATCAACGCATAGGTCAGTCTTTCCAGACCGGAACGCAAATCCAGTTTCGCCAGGTCGATTCCGCTGGTGATAAAAGGAAATCCCGGAATGATAAATAACATGGAGCAGATATACCCTGCCTCATGAGCCGCCGATATATGGAGCAGGCTTTCCGCCAGATTAAGACAGATTGCATAGATCAGACATGCCGCTGATACGGAAACTGCAATATTTAAGAATAAGGTATAATGATGCTTTATCATCCTGGTACGGATGAAATTGCCGATACCTGCGGCAATAAAGGCAAACAGCATCTCCACCGGTCCTCCGCCGAGAAGAAACGTAAAAGCGCCACACGCCAGCGCCGCAGCCACTCCCAGCTTCCAGGGCGAATAGAGCGCATGAATCTGTTCTATTTCATCCAGACGTTTGTGGATCTCCTCTCCCGTCAGCTGTTTCTCGATCTTCGGAAAGTTTTCTACAAACTGCTCCATCCGATAAAGTTTGGATGTATTGACCCCTGTATTGGCTATACTTAAGGACTGGGAAACACAATCTGTCCCGTCGAAGCAGTTAAACCCGATGGACATCAGTCCAACATCCACGGTACAGGTCACTCCCAGCTCTTTGGACAACCGATTCATAGAGGTGCGTACACGCCAGGCACCGGTTCCACAGGAAAGCATCATAAGTCCTACCCTGCCGATCACAGATGCTTTTTCAATCAGATCCGCCTCTGCGATCAGCACATTGCTGTCTGCCTTGGCATAATCATGCCATGGAATTTCCATATGATTTTTTTCCATAATATCCGTATATTCCGATGTCTGTCTTACCACACTTTCTTTATCAGCCATAAAGAATCGCCTCCGCCTTCGCCACATGACGTTCCAGATTTTTTAAAAAGTGAGAGTTTGGCAGAAAAATACCGATCTCGTCATATGTTTTATTATTTTCCAGCAATGTGTCCTGGCCGTAAAAAACAAAAGCCATGGGCAGATTCTTTTCCAGTTTTGCCATCAGATCCCAAACAGCTGCATATGCCTGAGCTTCTGTTTCTTTCTTTTTTACAGTATCCGGCAGTTCATGAATCAATAACACACCTGTATTTTTTTCAAGAATCTGCTGTTCCACTTCCATATGGCTGTCATAACAATGACTGTATCGATAAGCCTTTGCAAAATACATTTTTCTTCCGACTCCCAGACGTTGATAGACCTCTTCGAAATGTCTGTACTCTTTTTCATGAGCTACATTACTGTATTCAGGAAGAAGTCTCCCCTGCCCGTCGGTCATGATCACGGGATTTTTGATTCCATCTGCATCGAAACGATAGGGGATCAGACATGCATTTCGCAGAAGATCAAACATGGTATTCCGGCAGATTTCCATCAGGAATGCCGAGAGATCACGATTTCGATAAGCCGTAAATAAAGCTTTTGAAAATTGATCCGGCGAAAATACCTCATCTGTTTCTTCGCCACATAAACACGAATTGCAGAAGGTTTCCTGAAGTTTTTCGCAGGCCCATGGATCTTCCAGAATCTTTTGGAACAATATTTCCGTTTTTTCTTCTCTTGGAAAAATCATACTTTCTTTCATATTCGCTGCCTCACTTTTCTTGCTCTTTTTATTCCGAACAATTATACTATGGACACAATAATAAGTAAAAGCTATAATAGATATGTTATATATTATTTTTTGATATATCAGAGGTACGCCCATGAACGTTAATTTTGAATACTATAAAATTTTTTATTATGTTGCCAAATATGGCAGTTTCACGAAGGCTGCCCGGGCACTGGGAAGCACGCAGCCAAATGTAACCCGGGCTATGAACTGTCTGGAACAGCAGCTGCACAACACTTTATTTATCCGCACCAATCGAGGGATACAGCTCACTCCGGAAGGCGAGCAGCTCTACACCCACGTTTCTGTTGCCATGGCTCAATTATTTATCGCTGAGGAGGAGTTATCTGACAGTGCTTCTCTGACCCACGGGAGCGTTACTATCGGAGCCACAGAGACGGCGCTGAATATTTTTCTGCTTTGTAAGCTGAAGGCTTTCCGTACCGCCTATCCGGGAATTCGACTGAAAATCTATAACTACTCTTCACCCCAGGCTATCGCAGCTGTAAAAAGCGGAAAAATCGATTTTGCTGTTTTATCAACCCCTGTTCCTGCGGAACCGCCACTGCACCTTACTCCGCTGCAGTCCTTCCGGGAGATCCTTATCGGTGGACCTTCTTTTTCCGCTCTTTCCGAAAAGGAACTTTGTTTTTCAGATTTGAAGAAATATCCTTTCATCTGCCTAGGAAGAGAAACTGCCACTTTTCAGTTCTATAATCAGCTTTTTCTTTCCCAGGAGCTGGAACTCATACCTGATACTGAGGCTGCTACTACAGACCAGATCCTTCCTCTGGTAAAAAACAATCTGGGACTGGCATTTCTTCCGGAACCTATGGCTTTAGAATCTCTGGCAAAACAGGAGGTTCTTCAGATCGCAATATCCGAAAAGCTGCCTCTTCGCCACATATGCCTGGTTCATGATCATCAGCACCCTCTGAATTCCGGAGCAAGAGAGCTGAAAAAAATAATCCTGGGTGAAAGGATGGATTAATATATACCTTCTCCCAGAATTATCTTTCAACCTGTAACTGTTCAGTATCTTCGCAGTAGCTTCTAAACAGTTACCCCAGATTCTTACTTGCCACCCAGCAGTTCCAGAATCTCTTCTCTGGAAAAACTGCCGCTTCCCATGTCCTCGCCACTCAGTATCTGATCCGCCAGGGCATGTTTTTTCTCCTGCAGCTTTACAATATTTTCTTCGATCGTATCTTTTGCGATCAGTTTGTAGACATTGACTACGTTTTTCTGCCCGATCCGGTGGGCACGGTCTGTCGCCTGGTTCTGGACTGCCAGATTCCACCACGGATCGTAGTGGATCACAATATCCGCCGCCGTCAGATTCAGACCGGTTCCTCCGGCTTTCAGGGAGATCAGAAAAACAGCTGTTGGGTTATCTTCTTTATTAAACTCCTCCACCAGCTTTGCCCGCTTTTCCTTTCCGGTCGAACCGGTCAGCATATAGTACGCCGTTTCTTCGTTCTCCAGCCGGTCTGCCAGCCGGATCAACATCGTGGTAAACTGGGAAAATACAAGGATCTTATGTCCGTTTTCCACCGCGTTTCGAATCAGATCCACACACATCTCAAGTTTTGCCGACTCTCCTTTATATTCTTCAAAAAGCAATGCCGGGTCACAGCAGATCTGACGCAGCTTGGTCAGTTCGGATAAGATAACGATTTTGGAAGTATTGAATTCTTCCTCGCTCTGTTTATCTAACAGAAGTTTCATCCGTTTTACATGCGCATCGTATAACTTCTGCTGCTCTCCTTCCAGACGGGTATACATATTTTCTTCCAGTTTTTCCGGAAGATCTCGCAGTACATCTTTCTTCAGTCTTCGCAGCACAAAAGGTCGGATCATTTTTCGCAGCCGTTCACTGGCTTCCTCGCTCTCATGCTGGACAATCTGTACTTCCAGTTCCCCACGGAAGCGGGAATAACTGTATAAAAATCCGGGCATCAGATAATCAAAGATGCTCCACAGTTCACTCAGCCGGTTCTCTACCGGTGTTCCGGTGAGGGCAAACCGAGTGTCTGCCTGGATCTTTTTCACAGCTTTTGCAGCCTGGGTGCTGTGGTTTTTGATATACTGTGCTTCATCGATGATCTGACAGCGGAAACGGTACTTTTTATAGAAATCGATGTCTCTGCGGAGCAGATCATAGGAAGTTATCAGAATCTCTCCCTCATCTGCTGCTTCCAGAAGTGTGCGACGCTGCGCAGCCGTTCCTACGATCATTCTTACTGCAAGCCGGGGAGCAAAACGTTCCAGTTCACTGTTCCAGTTATAGACCAGGGAAGCCGGGGCAACGATCAGCGCATTCCGCCGCAGTCGGTTATCTGAGCTCTTCTTTTCCCGCTGCCGTCCCTCATTCTCAATATCCTGCTCTTTTTCCACCGGCTCTTTCTTACTTTTTTCCTGTATTTCACGTTCCTGATACTCGGAAAGCAGATAGCAGATCACCTGCAACGTTTTTCCAAGTCCCATATCATCGGCGAGGATTCCGCCAAATCCATTCGCACTGAGCGTTTTTAACCACAGAAAGCCTGTCTTCTGATATCCGCGCAGGATCGGTTCAAGTTCCGTCGGAATCTCAAAATCATTGTCTTCTACAGTTTTCATGTTACGGATCAGAGAACGAAAATTCTTATCCCTCACCGAAGAAATCACCGGATTGTCCCGTAATTGCTGATCTATATACAACGCCCGGTAGGTATCCACCGGAACGCTCTCCTGCATCAGCTGCTGATCTGTCAGCTGCAGCGTTTCCTTCAGATCTACCAGTATATCCAGACCACTGTCTTCTTTCTGAACGAAGCTTCCGTCCTTCAGACGATAATATTTTTTCCTTTTATTATAACGTGACAGAATATCGATCAGTTCCTCTTTTGACATTTCTCCCGCTGTCATTTTCAGCTGCATCAGACCACTTTCAATCGATACTCCCACCGCAACTTTCGGTGACGGATGCACCTGCATTCCTTTCAGCGTATCTGATATATATACCTCCCCCAGCTGCTGAAATACCGGAATTCCTTCTGTCAGGAGATCATATATTTTATCCTCATCCGTAATCACCATAGCTTTCTGTCGTTCGTCATATGCTTCCCCGTACCGCTGAATCACTTCCCGTACTGCCGCTTCTTTTCCAAGATCCCGCAGTGCCACATCCCTGGTCTCATACAGACTGTATACTTTTTTATCATATTGCACCTGCGGTCTGCAGGTGATCATATCTGTCTGTGGTGCATCCAGATAGATCGAAAACTCCGGAATCGCCACACCATACTGCTGTTCATCAAAATTTTCTTTTGTACATTCAAAACACTGTTCCAACGCCGGAAGAAGTTCCATACAAAACAACGGAACATCTGTCTTTTCCACAAAAATCTTCCGTTCCGGGATCTCCGCCATGCATTCCAGGAATTCTTTTACCGGTTCCATTCTTTTCATCGGTTCCATCATAATCTGATTACCCGAAAAAAATATATTGTATCTGTTTCCTCTTATTCCCGACAATCGATTGATACTTACTTCAATTCCATCCGTTTTTCCCAGAATCTTCAGCGTTCTCTCCGGTATCTGCTCCACAATTTTCCACGGCTTCTCATCCATGTAAAACACGGATGCCAGGATCTCCTGTCCCTTCATCAGCTCCAGAAAAGTTTCCATATCATTGGCAGACAAATCAATCTGTTTTTCCCTGGCATTCCCATAAACCGAATAATAGCTGTGATATCCTCCATATCGATATTCATTTTTCTCTGCCCACTGCACAAGAAAAGATACCAGTGGTCGGGACTGTGGAACGAACGATTCAACAGCATGGATAAACTGCAGATTTTTCCCATAAAAAACTTTCTCATGATTTTCTATCGCTCTTGCAAAACCGAAAACATCTTTCAGTACATACATCCGGTTGATTCCAAGCTTGAAGCTGACGGTGATCCCGGTGTTTTCCACAACCATATGCGGTTCCAGACGGACTTTTCCACAGATATCCCCCTGAATCATGGGAAGACTTTTCACCAGTGCACCTTTTTGAAGCAGCTGCTGGATACTTCCTGTTGTTTTTCTTGCCATTCCCTTTTGTATACCCGGTATCTGCATCAAATTCATCTGACCCGTCCGATTCTTTGTCTCATAGTAATATCTCAGAAGAACCGCCACACAATGCTTACATATCCCATCATACTCCCAGAAAGCCGGACAGCTGCACTCCGACTCTACAAGATTCTCCCAGACCGTATTCCACATCAGATACACATGGTATGGTGTACTGCGACTCCCTTCCACATCCGCTTCGATAATTACATTTTCATCCGCATGAACATCTTCTGCTTCTTCTATATGGAAACGCAATACTTTTCCTCTGTTATAAATCTGCAACCCTCTGCTGTATGACTGACTGCCGGCAAGATTTCTGATCTGTTCTCTGAATGTCATCTCCCTGTTCCTTCCGCCTTTATTATTTTGCAAGTTTTCTTTCTTATTTTGATATATTTCCTTCATTTTGTGAAAATCTGCGATTATCTTTCGTTCATAATACTCTATGATTGATTGTAATACGGGATGGACGATTGCACAATGACTAATATAATAAAAGCACAGTAAGAGTTGACACCGTATAGCGCATATGCTATTCTAAGTTTAGACATATCTGGGAAACAATTCTAAGACCATTCGGTTATCTGATTCCCCATATGAAAAACAAAAAAACAGACGAAAGGATGAAAAGCGATAGCATGGGAAAAAAAGCTGCAAAACAAATCGATTTTGCCCGGAAGCATGAAGAAGATTTGCGGCGTCTCAGGGGACTGAGATTGCTGGATGATGATTTCATGCAAAAGGTATTCGAAGACAAGGCATGTACAGAACTTTTGCTTCAGATTATTTTGAAGCGAGCAGACCTGAAAGTGCTGCATGTAAACGGACAGCAGGATATCAAGAATCTGCAGGGGCGTTCGGTAACTCTGGATATACTGGCTGTTGATACAGATAACAAAGTATACAATATTGAAATCCAGAGAAGTGATAAAGGTGCTGCGGTAAAACGGGCAAGATATAACAGCAGCCTTATTGATTCCAATGTAACGGAACCTGGTGAACAATATGAAAATTTGTGTGAATCCTATATTATTTTTGTATTAAAAAAAAGAGTAAAAATCGAATTATCCGCATAAACACAGGGATTTTAAGCAATATGA
>OFMG01000937.1_pt1 | contig 29447 bp, 29 predicted proteins | sample 1541751 | NCBI WGS metagenome assembly OFMG01 (sample SAMN04209232, study PRJEB22552) | human gut metagenome | biome: gut; material: feces | host: Homo sapiens | place: USA: Oklahoma
CCACAAATTGTGACGCACATCTTGCAGAAAGCCTTTTTCAAACACGCTCTAGAACAAAGACAGGGGCAAACACGTTTTGCCTCTTTTTAGCAAGAAAAAGAACCTTGTCTGACTGGCTAAAAGCATCGTATCAGACAAGGCTCTATGTTTTTCAGGAGAGGAATTCTTTCTTTTATTTTATCTTATTCGTAATTTTTATGTTTTTTAAAGAAATCCTTTGTTTCCTTTACGACTACACCGCTTAAAGCAAGCAGCGCAATCAGGTTCGGGAAGGCCATCAGGGCATTGAAGATATCTGCAATGTTCCAGACAGCAGCAACAGTCATGTACGGTCCGAAGAAGACGCAGATGATATATAACCAACGGTAAGTCTTTACTGCAGTCATGTTGCGGTTGAAAAGGTATTCCAGGCAGCGCTCACCGTAATAATCCCATCCCAGGATGGTTGTGAATGCGAAGAATACCAGGCACAGCATAAGAGCAAAGGAGGCAAACTGTGCAGGGAAGGGAAGTCCCTTCTGGAAAGCTGCAGTAGTAATCGCAACACCTTCAAGTCCTGTATTCCAGGTCTCAGTAATGACAATGGAAAGACCTGTCATGGTACAGATTACAATGGTATCAATAAAAGTACCGGTCATGGAAACAAGTCCCTGACGAACCGGTTCCTTTGTCTGAGCGGCAGCTGCAGCAATCGGAGCACTACCAAGACCAGACTCGTTTGAGAAAATACCGCGGGCAATACCTTTCTGCATTGCCACAACCATGGTTCCCATGGCACCGCCTGCAAGGGCGCTTCCGCTGAATGCTGTTTTTACAATTGTAGCGATGGCACCAGGAACTGCGGTAATATTTGTGATCACAATGATCAGTGCAAGTGTAACATAAAGAACCGCCATAAATGGAACGATGATCTGGGAAACCTTTGCAATACGCTGAATACCGCCAAGAACTACAAGTCCTACACATAAGGTAAGAATCAAGCAGGCGATTACAGTTGCCCAGGAATATGTATTTCCAAAAAGGGAAACGGTGTGTACGGTATTCGGGTCAAAGAAGTTCTTTACTGCAGAAGCAATACCGTTTACCTGAGTAAAGGTACCAATTCCGAAAAGACCGACTCCGGCTCCAAAGAATGCAAAAATTTTCGCAAGCCATCTCCACTGTTTTCCCATACCATTCTCAATATAATAAAATGGTCCGCCAAGAACGTGTCCGTCCTTGTCAATAGTACGGTATTTGATGGCCAGAAGTCCTTCTGCATATTTGGTTGCCATTCCGAAGAACGCAGCAACGATCATCCAGAACAGGGCTCCGGGTCCGCCAGCAGCAATAGCAGTGGCAACACCTACGATGTTACCAGTTCCGATAGTTGCGGACAAAGCTGTGCAGAGCGCACCAAAGCTTGTGACTTCACCTTCGCCGCCTTCTTCATTTTTTACCATGAATTTCAGTGCTTTTCCCAGATGTCTTACCTGTAAAAAGCCTAACCGAACGGTTAAAAGGAATCCTGTGATCAGGATCAGAATGATTAACGGAAGTCCCCAGACTACTCCGTCAAACCAGGTGATAAAGTTGTTGATTTGTGTAAACATGTTCTCTTTCCTCCATCCTTTTGCCTGAGAGATTAACAGCATTACAAATGCTGCGTACACCTTCGGCGCTCTTCCATAAATTTTTTTGAAGAGACTCTCCTGAGTTACGAAAAACCTGCCTATACATTTTTTATAAAATGTACGAGCATGACGGCCATTCGTACTGTGTAGAAACACACTAACACACAGAATATCATATACGATCATAAATTTCAATGAAAATGTTAGAAAAATATTTTGTTTTGACAAGAAAAATATTTGCCTTTCCTTCATTGCAGCACAGGAGCGCGTTTGGAAAATCATTTCCGCAATCTGCTGGTATCATAAAATGAAACAGTTGACATGCATTTTCATATGTGCTATGCTTATGAAGATTTTGAAAGACAAAGAAAGAGTCTTTTCAAAGCAATTATTTTGGATCACTCCATTTGGGGTTAAGGCCATACGGACAGCCGGGTCCACTGCCGCTGATGGTAACTTTGGTTGCCTTATTGATTGAGTTAGAAGCTCAAATTTTATAAGTTGGTTCCTTTGATAACCACTATGCGCCTGATGCGCAGACTTGTGAAACGGTCAATAAGAGTAGTAAAAGTATGATTGCTATATAGACTCTGACATATATCATCCAGATTTCTATTTTATGTAAATACGAGGATTTCTATATTTATTATAAGTCAATGGAGATAGAATCGGGAAGAATGATCCAAGCAGGTTTGCGGTTTTGAGGCAGCCTGCTTTTTTTTGTGTAATAGAAAATCCCGTTGGAATTTCCTATTATATAAAAAGCCCTGCCGGGCAGGATTCCACTGCAGTGGAAGAGCAGATGGCGCTGGAGACGCCCCTTTGCAGGCGGAGAATCCTGCAAACAGGATTCTTTATACATACAAAGGAACTGGAAATGGAGACGCAATGAACAGAACTCGTTTTAAACTGGACCAGAATCGTGCACCAATTCACGAGGCTCTGGAAAATTTCCGGCGCATGAGGGTGGTACCCTTCGATGTGCCAGGACATAAAAGAGGAAGAGGAAATCCGGAGCTTACTGAGTTTCTGGGGCAGAAATGTGTAGGCGTGGATGTAAACAGCATGAAGCCGCTTGATAATCTCTGTCATCCTGTATCTGTGATCCGTGAGGCAGAAGAACTGGCAGCAGATGCCTTTGGAGCAGCTCACGCCTTTCTCATGGTTGGCGGAACTACAAGCTCCGTACAGACCATGGTGTTAACTGCCTGTAAGAGGGGAGACGAGATCATTCTTCCCCGCAATGTTCACAGAAGCGTGCTGAATGCGCTGGTTCTGTGCGGAGCAATTCCGGTTTATGTGAATCCGGAAGTAGATCAGAGACTTGGAATCTCTCTTGGAATGCGCCGTGAACAGGTGGCAAAGGCAATTAAGGAGCATCCCAATGCAGTGGCTGTGCTGGTAAACAATCCCACCTATTATGGAATTTGCAGTGATCTTCGTGCAATTGTGCGGATGGCTCATGAAGCAGGAATGCTGTGTCTGGCAGATGAAGCCCATGGGACTCATTTTTATTTTGGAGGAGGTCTGCCGGTTTCGGCAATGGCAGCTGGTGCAGATATGGCATCTGTATCCATGCATAAAAGCGGTGGAAGCCTGACCCAGTCCAGCCTTCTTCTGACTGGACCTGACGTCCATGCCGGATATGTCCGTCAGATCATCAACCTGACCCAGACTACCTCTGGAAGCTATCTTCTGATGTCAAGTCTTGACATTTCCCGGCGGAATCTTGCACAGCGCGGACGTCAGATTTTTCATCAGGTAGCAGATATGGCAGAATATGCAAGGGAAGAGATTAACGCCATTGGCGGCTATTACGCATTTGGAAAAGAACTGGTGAATGGAGATTCGGTTTTTGATTTTGACATTACGAAATTAAGTGTACATACCCTGGATATCGGACTTGCAGGAATTGAGGTTTACGACATTCTGAGAGATGAATATGATATTCAGATCGAATTTGGTGATATCGGAAATATTCTGGCTTATCTGTCAATTGGAGACCGTGCCCAGGAAGTAGAGCGGCTGGTAAGTGCCCTTGCGGAAATCCGCAGGCGTTTCCAGAAGGATAAATCAGGATTGCTGGATCAGGAATATATTGATCCCCAGGTAGTAACAAGCCCTCAGGAAGCGTTTTATGCAGAAAAATGCAGCCTTCCTCTCCGGGAAACGGAAGGAAAGGTATGCAGTGAATTTGTAATGTGTTATCCCCCGGGAATTCCAATTCTGGCTCCAGGAGAGCGGATCACCCCGGAAATTCTGGATTATATTGAATATGCCAAGGCAAAAGGATGTAACATGACAGGTCCGGAAGATCCGGATATATTACGGTTAAATGTGCTGGAGCATGTTTGAAGTTACTGTGAACGGAGTGAACAGTAACTGTTTGAAAAAGGCTGTCTGCAAATTGTGACACACGTTTTGCAGGAATAATTTTAAAACACACTCTGGCAGGGAGGGAAAGAAAATGGAAATGTGGTTTTCGGAATTTCATACACCGGATGTAAAGCATAGTATCCGGGTAAACCGTCAGCTCTACTCAAGGCAGAGCGACTATCAGCGAATTGATATTTTTGAGACACCGGAATTTGGCAGGGTTCTTACACTGGATGGCAATGTAATGCTCACGGAACGTGACGAATTTATTTATGACGAAATGATTACCCATGTACCTATGGCTGTTCACAAAGAAGCCAGGGATATTCTTGTAATCGGAGCAGGAGACGGCGGAGTTGTACGTGAACTGACAAGATATGACCGTGTTCGTCATATTGATCTGGTAGAGATGGATCCCATGGTAGTGGAAGCCTGCCGTGCCTATCTTCCGGGAAATGCCTGCAGGCTTGATGACAGGAGAGTGCATCTTCATTACGAAAATGCATTGAAATTTATCCGACGCTGTGAAAATAAATATGACCTTATCATCGTGGATTCTTCCGATCCTTTTGGTCCTTCGGAAGGCTTGTTTACCCGAGAATTTTATGGAAACTGTTATAATGCGCTGAAAGAGGATGGAATCATGGTCAATCAGCAGGGAAGTCCTTTTTATTCTGAGGACGCCCACGCCATGCAGCGCAGTCACAAAAGAATTGCCAGTACGTTCCAGATCAGTCGTGTTTATCAGGCACATATTCCTACCTTTGCTGCCGGCTACTGGCTGTTTGGTTTTGCAAGCAAAAAGTACCATCCGGTGGATGATCTGGATCCGGAGGCATGGAACGCCTTGAATCTTCGCACCCGTTACTATACCACAAGGCTTCACAGAGGCGCCTTTTATCTTCCGGCTTTTCTGGAGGAAATGCTTCAGGAGGTGGAGGACTGATTTATGATTTTACCTAATATTGAGAATTTTATCGGCTGTGACAGCAGCTTTGAGGAAGCTGGGATTGTTCTTTACGGAGCGCCCTTTGATTCTACCACAAGCTTTCGACCTGGAGCCAGGTTCGGCCCTTCTGCCATTCGTCATGAAAGCTTTGGACTGGAAACCTACAGCCCTTATCAGGACCGCGACCTTACAGATATTCAGGTATTTGACAGTGGAGATCTGGAGCTTTGCTTCGGCAGCAGTGAAATGGCACTTGCTGATATACAGAATCGTGCCTGGGAAATTCTGAAAGCAGAAAAGATACCCTTGCTTTTAGGCGGCGAGCATCTGGTGACACTGGCGGCTGTAAGAGCCACAGCCAGAAAGTATCCAGGGCTTCATATTATTCATTTTGATGCCCACGCAGATTTGAGGGATGATTATCTTGGTGCCCGTTTAAGCCATGCGTGTGTCATTCGCAGATGCCATGATATACTGGGAGATGGACGGATTCATCAGTTTTGCATCCGAAGTGGGGAAAGAGAAGAATTCCGGTTTGCAAAGGAGCATACAGATTTTCATCCTTTTACCTTTGAAGGCTTGGAAGAGACCATACAGGAGTTGGACAGGGAGCAGGTTCCGGTATATTTTACCATTGATCTGGATTGCCTGGATCCATCCGTATTTCCGGGAACTGGTACACCGGAGGCGGGAGGCGTAAGCTTCCTTGAGCTTCTTGCGGCTATTCGGAAGGTATCAGAATTAAATATTGTGGGAGCGGATGTCAATGAGCTGGCACCTATGCTGGATCCAAGCGGTGTTTCCACAGCCACAGCATGCAAGGTGGTCAGGGAACTACTGCTGGCAGTGGCGAAATAAAAACAGCTGCGATAGTGAAATATAAAATAAGGAGATAAAAAATATGAGCAGAGTACTTGTAATCGGCTGCGGCGGAGTAGCCAGTGTAGCAATCCAGAAATGCTGTCAGGCAGATGAGGTATTTACAGAACTGTGTATTGCAAGCAGGACAAAAGAAAAATGTGATGCCCTTGCCCGGAAGTTGGAGGGAAAAACAAAAACAGTTGTTACCACAGCAAAGGTAGATGCAGATGATGTAAACCAGCTGATCCAGCTGATCAATAGTTACAAACCGGATCTGGTAATGAACATTGCACTTCCATACCAGGATCTGACAATTATGGATGCCTGTCTGGCATGTGGCGTAAACTATATGGATACGGCAAATTATGAGCCCGAAGATACCGATGATCCGGAGTGGCGGGCTATTTATGAAAAACGCTGTAAGGAAGCTGGATTTTCCGCATATTTTGATTATTCCTGGCAGTGGGCATACCGGAAGAAATTTGAAGAGGCAGGACTTACTGCACTTCTTGGCTGCGGCTTTGACCCGGGCGTTACACAGGCATACTGTGCATATGCATTAAAGCATGAGTTTGACCAGATTGATACCATTGATATTCTGGACTGCAACGGAGGAGACCACGGATATGCGTTTGCAACCAACTTTAACCCGGAAATCAACCTTCGTGAGGTAAGCGCGCCTGGAAGCTACTGGGAGAATGGACATTGGGTGGAAATTCCTCCGATGGCCATCAAGCGGGAATATGATTTTGACCAGGTTGGCGATAAGGACATGTATCTTCTTCATCACGAGGAAATTGAGTCCCTTGCCCAGACAATTCCGGGAGTAAAGAGAATTCGTTTCTTTATGACCTTTGGACAGAGCTACCTGGATCACATGCGCTGTCTGGAGGATGTGGGAATGCTTTCCACTACCCCGATCAACTATAACGGACAGGAAATTGTTCCCATCCAGTTTTTGAAGGCTCTTCTTCCGGATCCGGCAAGCCTTGGTCCCCGTACCAAAGGTAAAACCAATATTGGCTGTATTTTCACCGGAGTAAAGGATGGACAGGAGAAAACCTACTATATTTATAATATTTGTGACCATCAGGAATGCTATAAGGAGGTTGGAAGCCAGGCAATCAGCTACACGACAGGTGTTCCGGCCATGTGTGGGGCATTAATGATGCTTACCGGAAAATGGATTCGTCCAGGAGTGTATACAGTAGAAGAATTTGACCCGGATCCGTTCCTGGAGGCACTTGACAAATACGGACTTCCACGCAGTGAAAATCATAATCCGGAGCTGGTTGATTAATGGAAAAAACAGATACAAGACCACCCTTTGCAGCATCCGGCGGAGTTATTCCGCCGGAATTCCGGAAAATCAAGACGCCTTGTTATGTTCTTGACGAAACAGCGCTTATAAAAAATGCAGAATTAATGGGAAAGATCGCCGAAAAAACAGGATGTAAAATGCTCCTGGCGCAGAAAGCTTTCAGCAATTATGACTGCTATCACCTTCTGGAGCCATATCTGGCAGGAACAGAAGCAAGTGGACTGTACGAAGCAAGGCTTGGCGCCCAGGAGATGCCAGGAAAAGAGGTACATGTATTTTGTGCCGGATACCGTGAGGATGAATTTGAAGAGCTGCTTTGCTTTGCAGATCATATAGTGTTTAACTCACCCTCCCAGCTTCTCCGTTTTGGAAAAAGAGCGAAGCAGGCAGGAAAAAGCGTAGGGCTCAGGATCAATCCGGAATGCTCTACCCAGGAAGGACATGAAATTTATGATCCCTGTGCCCCGGGCAGTCGTATGGGTACCACGAGAGCACAGTGGGAGGCTGCTGTGAAAATGCATCCGGATCTGACCGGATTATTGGATGGTATTCACTTTCACACCCTTTGCGAGCAGGATTCCTCTGATCTGGAAACCACTCTTGCAGCGGTGAAGGTGAAATTCGGAGATCTGATTTCTCAGGTAAAATGGCTGAATCTGGGAGGAGGACATCATATTACAAGACCAGGTTATGATATTGCACGGCTTGAAAAGTGCATTGAGGCGGCAAAGGAAGAATGGAAGGTGGATATTTACCTGGAGCCTGGAGAGGCGTGGGCTTTAAATGCCGGATTCTTTCTGACAACTGTGCTGGATGTGCTGCAAAATGGTGATACCCGGCTTGCAATTTTGGACGGAAGTGCTGCATGTCATATGCCAGACGTTCTGGAAATGCCTTACCGGCCTCCCCTTCTTGGAGCAGGGGAGCCAGGAGAGCATGCCGTTACAGTCCGTCTTGGAGGACCAACCTGCCTGTCCGGGGATGTTATAGGAGATTACAGCTTCCAAAAGCCTTTGGAATACGGAGAGCTTCTCATGTTTGGCGATATGGCCATATATACAACCTGCAAAAACAATACCTTTAACGGAATGCCCCTACCTGATATCTGGCTGCGGCATGGTGATAAAACCATGGAACGTCTGACTGATTTCGGCTACGAGGATTTTAAAGGCAGACTTGGACATCGCAGATGATCATAAAAAATCTGTTTGACTTTTTGAAAAACAGGCAATATAATTAAATCAAACGAGTAGCAGGTAAGCGTAAATCCAGTTTACAAGCTGCTCGTTTTTTATTTTACTAAAATTGAATATCGCCATGAAAAAGTGTGTAGCCTGTCAGCGTAAGTCCAGCTTATATGACAGGGTGTGCGCTTTTTTTTGTGCAGAAAAAGAGAGGAGTTAAAATAAAATGGCGGAAAGCAACAAAATGAAGGAGATGCCGGTGAATAAGCTGATGGTCCAGATGGGAATTCCGATGATCTTATCCATGGCATTGCAGGCAGTCTATAACATTGCAGACAGCGCATTTGTAGGAAATATGAGAGTGGGCAGTGAAGCAGCACTAAATGCACTGACTTTGGTATTCCCGGTTCAGATGCTTATGGTGGCAGTAGGAATTGGAACAGGTGTAGGAACCAATGCACTTCTTGCAAGGACACTGGGACAGGGAAACCGTAAAAAAGCTGCAAAGGTAGCAGGAAACAGTCTGTTCCTGGGTGTGATCATTTATGTGGTTTGTTTATTATTTGGCATCTTTGGAGTGAGAGCATATATTTCATCTCAGACAGTAGATGCAGAAGTATTTGAGATGGGAGTCAGTTATCTGCGGATATGTTGTGTGATTTCTTTTGGAATCATCTTCTTTTCCTTATTTGAAAAGCTGTTACAGGCTACAGGACGCTCTCTTTATTCCACAATCGGTCAGGTAGTTGGAGCAGTTGTAAATATTATCCTTGATCCGATCATGATCTATGGTATTGGACCTTGTCCGGAAATGGGAGTGAAAGGTGCAGCCTACGCAACTGTAATTGGACAGGTAGCATCCGCAGTATTACTGCTTATCTTTCATATCAAATTAAATAAGGAATTTGAGCATGGGGCAAAATACATGAAGCCGGACGGCGGAATTATCAAGGAAATCTATGCGATCGGACTTCCGGCGATTATCGCTCAGGCACTGATGTCTATTATGGTTTATGTGATGAATCTGATCCTGAAGTTCAATCCGTCAGCACAGACAGCTTATGGATTGTTCTATAAGGTGCAGCAGTTTGTTCTCTTTCTTGCATTTGGTCTGCGAGATGCGATCACTCCGATCATTGCATTTGCTTATGGAATGAGAAGCAAAAAGAGAATTCAGGATGGAATCAAATATGGTCTGATCTACACTATTGCATTAATGATTATTGGAATTGCAATTACGGAGATTTTCCCCGGAGCATTTGCAACGCTGTTTAATGCAGGACAGTCAAGAGAATATTTTATCGGCGCGATGAGAGTAATCTCGGTAAGCTTCCTGTTTGCCGGAATCAATGTTGCTTATCAGGGTATTTATCAAGCGCTGGATGGTGGTGTGGAATCATTGGTTATTTCACTTTTGAGACAGCTTATTATCATCCTGCCGTTGGCGGGAATCTTTTCCCTGTTTGTAAGAAATGGTCAGGTGGGCGTTTCACTGATCTGGTGGGCATTTCCGATTACAGAAGTAATTGCATGTCTGGTAGGATATGTATTTTTAAAAAGAATCAGAAAAAATAAAGTTGATGCTTTGCGTTAAGGAGGAACTGGAAATGGTAAAAAGAATTATTACAATCAGCAGAGAATTTGGAAGCGGTGGACGTTTTATCGGAGAAGAAGTCGCGAAGAAGCTGGGAATTGCTTATTACGATAAAAATGTTATTAATGAAATTGCAGAAAAGTCCGGATTATCGCCAGAATACATTCAGGAAAATGCAGAATTATCTCCGAAAAAAGGGATGTTTGCATATGCACTTGCCGGACGTGACATCACAGGAAGATCTGTGGAGGATATGGTACATGAGGCGCAGAGAAAAGTTATTTTAGAACTAGCCGAGAAGGCCCCTTGCGTGATCATTGGAAGAAATGCAGACTATATCCTGAAAGACCGTGATGATGTGCTGAATGTATTTATTCATGGAAATATGCCGGAGAAAACACAGAGGATTATTCGCTTATATAATGTAGATGAGAAGAAAGCTGTGAAAATGATGGCAGACACAGATAAAAGACGTATGACAAATTATAACTTTTACACGGAGCAGAAATGGGGAAAGGCCAGTAATTATACGTTGTGTCTGAACAGTTCACAGCTTGGATATGACAGATGTGAGAAGATCATTATGGAATGTATTAAATGACAGGGCTTCCGCTTGCATCAATTCTGGGTAAAATGATGGGAATCAATGGAATATGGTGGAGCTTTCTGATCAGTGAAACAGTAACCGTTGTATTGGCAGTTATTTATCTTGGAACTTGTACGAAAAGAGTGTTGACATTGGAAGTCAAAGTATGATATCTTTCAAATTGCAAGTTAGATGTGAATAACTGAAAATATTCTTATAGAACTCAAGTAATCATAATTAAAAATTTATTAGCAAAAAGCTAATACCATAACATGAAAAGGAGGATTCTGGTTATGAGAAATAGTGTTATAGGCTCGTGTTGAAATATCAGAATGATAGTAAATAAAGGGAAGGAAAACTCCCACAGGAGAACAGAAAGAAGATGAAAAATCCTTTAAAAGTAATATGGATCGTGCTTGGCTTTCTTTGCCTGGGACTTGGTACGATAGGAATTGTACTTCCTATTCTGCCAACCGTTCCGTTTTATATGGCAACACTGTTTTGCTTTGCAAAGAGTTCAAAGAAATTGCACGACTGGTTTGTAGAAACAAATTTATATAAGAAACATCTGGACAGTTTTATTCAGAAAAGAGCCATGACAAGAGGGACTAAATGCAAGATTATCGGAATGGTAACGGTAGTTATGGCAATCGGCTTTATCTGCATGAAGAATGTAGTGATTGGAAGAATTTGTATCGCAGTGGTTTGGGTATGCCACCTGTTATATTTCTTCTTGAGAGTGAAAACTTTAAAACCAGGAGAAGAGGTACTGAAAGGTGCAGAAGCGGAATAGTAAGATGAATAAAACTGAAAAGAAACGGCAAAAAGAACAATATGTTGTAGAAGAAATGATCCGTCTGTACTGCTGGAAAAACCATCCGAAAGAAAAAAGACAGGAGGGGAAGATGTGTCCTGACTGTCAAAGGCTTTCAGATTATGCAAAACAAAGAAGTCAGAAGTGTCCATTTATGGAAGAAAAAACGTTCTGTGCGAACTGTAAGGTACATTGTTATAAGCCAGAAATGAGAGAACAGATTCGACAGGTCATGCGTTTTTCAGGACCAAAGATGTTATTATACCATCCAGTCCTTGCAATATGGCATTTGGTATGTAGTAAAAGAGAAGCGAAAAAATAAACAAAATGGTTCACAAATTTTTTACAAAACAATAGGTGAGATATAATGACAAAATCTGCTTGATAAACCAGATAAAAGTGATATACTGGATGCATAAGAAAAGAAACCGTGTGGAATTACAGTTTTGTTTTCACACGGTTTTTTAGAAAATACGAGTTAGACAATGCTAACATCGGTTACTTACTTGAAAAAGAGGGCAGATTTTTATGAAAATATTGATTTATGGAAAATGAATATTTGGGGTTTCCTGTCTTTACAAATTCTAATGGTTATGTGAAAAAAACTGAAGACATGTGAATGTAAGGCGAAAACAGCACAGTGATTGGAGGAAAAAGCATGAGAAACGAAGAATACAAAAGGTTGTCGATTGCTGAATTTACAAAAGCAGCAGGAAGATATGAAAGTAACCATGCGGGTATATACAAAATGTGTAAGAAGGATTATCCAGATATTCTGGCGGAGCTGGAGAAAGAGTCGTTTAGAGAATTGCTGGATGCAGGCTGTGGTCCGGCTCCAATGATTTCTTTATTATCAGAAAAATATCCAGACAGGCATTATACCGGGTTGGATCTGACTCCCGCGATGATCGAACAGGCAAAAAAGAAAGAGATTCCAAATGCAACATTTGTTGTGGGAGACTGTGAGAATTTTCCTTTTGAAAACGATTCATTTGATGCAATTATTTGTTCTATGAGTTTCCATCATTATCCGGATCCACAGGCATTTTTTGACAGTGTAAAAAGATGCCTTCGCCCAAATGGGAGATTGATTCTGCGTGATGTGACCAGTGACAATAAAGTATTGGTATGGCTGATGAATACACTGGAAATGCCTTTGGCAAATATATGTGGACATGGAGATGTCCGGGTTCCAACAAGAGATGTGGTCATGAAATGCTGTAGGAAAGCAGGATTAAAAGTAGAAAAATTTGAAATCCGTAAAGGTATGAGGATGCATTGCGTTGTAAGAAAACAATAGAAGAAGGCGATAGACAATGAAAAAAAAAGTGAATGTGACAGGTGTGCCGGAAACGATGGTACAGACTTTGTATGCAAGAGCAAAAGAAACAAAAAAGCAAAATGCCAAAATCAAGGATAAGATTGCAGTAGAACTTGTGGAGAAGCTGGACTATAACTTTTCCAAAGCAGATAAGGATAAAGCCATGAATTATGGCGTAATTGCGAGAACAATCGTATTAGACCGGATGGTTAAGCAATATCTGGAGAAGCATGCAAATACAGTTGTTATAAATATTGCATGTGGACTGGATACCAGATGTTATCGGATGGAGAGAAAATATCTGCACTGGTACAATGTGGATCTGTCAGAAACGATGAAGATAAGGAGTCAGTTCCTTACCGAAACTGGTCCGGTATATCAGATTGCAAAGTCTGCAATGGATGAATCCTATGTAGATGATATCGATTATCATGGTGAGAATGTTCTGGTAATAATCGAAGGTCTTACAATGTATTTGTGTGAAAAGGATATTAGAAAAATGTTTTCTATTATTGAGAAATCATTCCAGAAGGTAACCGTAATGGTTGAAACCATGTCCCCTTTTGTTGTAAAACATGTGAAAGAAAAATCTATAGAGAGGAGCAATGCAAAATTCACATGGGGAGTTAAGAATGGAAAGGAACTGCAAAGAATCATACCGGCATTTTCTGTTCGACAGGAAGTCAGTCTGATTGAAGGAATGAAAGAGCTTATGCCGATTTATCATGTGATAGGAAAGTTTCCAATCGTTCGGAACATCTCAAATAAAATAATAGTTATGGAGAAACGTGGCTGATATTATACAAGCAGGAGCTGATATAGATGATGAAAAGACATTTTGATGTGGAATCAGATGGATTTTATGGTGCATACTGGAAATGCAAAACAGGTTCAGACTGTGCAATGATTGCAATGATCGGAGATGATCCGGAGGATTATCTGGCGCGTACATCCGTGAAATGGCTACATAAACTCGGTGTGAATGTGATGACAATGTCACCTGGAAAAAAAGATTATGGACATCATAATTATCCATTGGAACGTATAGAGAAAGCAATCAATTGGTTAAAAGCACATGGTGATCAGAAGATAGGAATTGTCGGGGCATCTACTACAGGAACACTTGCCTTAACTGCCGCTTCTTATTTTGAAGATATTACATTGACGATCGGTCTGACACCGAGTGACTTTGTCTGGCAGGGATTTATGCAGGGCAAAAAGGATGGCTGTAAGGAATGGCCGATAGAGGGAGAATCTCTTTTTTCGTATAAAGGAGAACCACTTCCGTACATGCCTTTTTGCTATAAACATCCGGATTACTGGCATGTGATTGAAAAAGAAACAAAGCGAACCGGTGATATGATTAATTCAAGAAAACTGTTTGACGATTCGGAAAAGGTTCATCCAATCCAAGAAGACGAGATGATCAAGATTGAAAAGATCAATGGAGCATTATTGCTGATTGGTGCGGAAGATGATGTGTTGTGGGATACTGCAAAATACATCCGCCGAATGAAGCAGCGTATAAAAGAACATCCGCATACATGCAGATTAGAGTCTGTAATTTATGAGCATGGAACCCATTTTGTTTTTCCGGAGAGCATGCTAAAGACAATGCTTCCGGTTGGTTCCGGACTCTTTGTGAAACTGGCATTTCAGGCAGCAAGAAAACATCCGAAAGAATGTCGCAGAGCACGTCTGGATATTGATCAGCGGGTGAGAAATGCTGTTGCAAAATGGAAGAGAGTAGATAGATCTTTTGAAAGTGGATAAAGCAGCTAGAGAACGGGAAAAAGTGATCTTGAAACAGTTAGAAGAAAAAGAACCACTGCCGGATAAAGAGAAAGATCAGATGGCATGGGTAAGAGCAGTCAACTAGCACAGAGCGATTGCAGAAGAGATTATTCTCAAGGAATTGATTTATGTAGTAAGAAACAAACAAGTTATGGTGGATAGTGATCTGGCAATGCTTTATCAAGTAGAAACAAAAGCTTTAAATCGTGCAGTAAAAAGAAATATAAAACGATTTCCAGAAGATTTTTGTTTTCAGCTTACAACAGAAGAAACAGAATCTTTGAAGTGCCAATCTGGCACCTCAAAAATACAAGAGCCAGAAAAAAAGGATGGACGAGGTGGCAGACGTACGCTACCGTATGTATTTACAGAGCAGGGAATATCCATGCTGGCCAGTGTATTGCATAGCGAGGTGGCAATTAATGTAAGCATAGGTATTATGCGTGCATTTGTAGAAATGCGACGGTTTATAGCCAACAATGCACTTTTGTTTGAAAGGATTAGTAACGTTGAGCTAAAACAACTGGAATATCAGAAAAAGACAGATGAAAAGCTGGAGCAAATTTTTGAGTACATATCAGATCATGAGGAGTCTAATCAAAAGATATTTTTTGATGGTCAGATATATGATGCGTTCAGTTTACTAATAGGACTGATTCAGAAGGCAGAAACGGAAATTGTTCTGGTAGATGGATATGTGGATGTAGGAACATTAAATATTTTGTCAAAGAAGAAAGAAAATGTGGCGGTGACAGTTTATACACTGCAACGGACAAAATTATCTCAAACAGATGTAGATAACTTTAATGTACAGTATCCTAAACTGGATGTGAAGTACACAAGAGCATTTCATGATCGATTTTTAATTCTTGATAAAACGAAAGCATATCATGTTGGTGCGTCTTTGAAGGATGCAGGTAAAAAATGTTTTGGAATTAATCTGATTGAAGATGCAGGTATTGTAAGGGATATTTTACAGAGAGTGGAATTAGAAACAGAAGAATAGAAAAGTAAGTTATGCAGAAAGGCGTGAGTCATAAGAATATGGCTTGCGTCTTTTTCTGTCTGGAAAGGAAGTGGGGAGAATGGCACAGATTTTTCGTGTAGAGAGAACTAAGAATTTTACGGTAATGAGTAATCATCATTTCAAGAATAAGAATCTGACATTGAAAGCGAAAGGGCTATTATCGCTGATGTTAAGTTTGCCAGAGCTATTCTTCGAGAATCACGAAATGCAAGACGAAATTCGGAAATTAAACGACGAAATTCATCGTTTGACAACCGAACTGTCCGAAACGCAGAAGCTGAATCAATTGCTTCAGAAGAACAACGACGATTTGAGGAACAGAAACGGTTTGAAGAGCAGGAGCGAGCAAGAGCTGCTCGAAGAAGAAATAAAAGACGTTCGGGACCAGAACTCTAAATTGCAGATACAGGTGAATAAATCATCTGTGCAAGCTGTTGATGAGGCATATAGAAAACAAAAAGGAGCAGAAAAACAATTACAGTCATTAAAGTATCAGGCGGAACAGAATAGAAAGACAGCTGAGAAGGAAGTGCAAAAATTGAAAAAAGGATAAGATTGCAATCAGAGAAAATAAACGAGATAAAATTTTTCTGTGGAATCGGATATATAGTGGCACGTGTACTTTCAGCTTGTCTTATTAAGATGTGCTTCGTGTGATTTTAAATGCGATATTTCAGAATTGAATTACGATTTTTGATAGATTAGATTGTTTGAAACGCATTTTTATGATATGATGATAAATACCATGTGAACAGATATTTCAAGCAAATAAGATTGAGGTGAAAAAATGGCAGTTAGTTACAAGAAATTGTGGAAATTGTTAATTGATAAAGAAATGATGAAGAAAGATTTGCGTGCAATGACAGGAGTTAGTACAACAACGATGTCTCGATTATCAAAAGATGAAAATGTAAGTACAGAGATTCTGTCAAAGATATGTTCTGCTTTGAATTGTGATGTTGGAGACATCATGGAATTTGTTCCCGATAAAAAAGAGAAACAGTAAGGAGGTACGGGAACATGGATCATTCTTATCCTTATATTGCGTCTTTGACCAGAGAGCCGTTCCTTTTCTACGAAATGCGTTCTACCGCAAAGCTAATGGTAGAAGGAAATTCTGATGATGCAATTGTTAAAGAAATTGTAGAGCAGAATCTTTTTCAGTATCCAACTGAAAAATCTATTACACGCATGGCGAAAGCCTGCATCAAACGGCTTCATGTACTAGAAGATGATTCACTGGTTGCTGCGATTGCGTCACAGCCAACGGATGTAGCAAAACAGATTTGTCTTTATGCATTGATGAAGCAGAGCCGACTGGTTTGGGAATTTATGCTGACCGTCATTGGCGAGAAGTACAGATTAAGGGACACGTTTTTTGGTAAGATAGATTTGAATACATTTTTTATGCGTTTACAGGAGCAGAATGATACCGTAGCTTCCTGGAGCGATAGTACGATAACAAAGTTAAAACAGATTATTGCCAGAGTGCTTGTCGAAACAGAATATCTCGACAACCTCAAGGCAGATCATTTGAATCCAGTATGGCTGCATCCTATTTTGGAGAATGCCATCAGAAGCAATGGCGACACGGCGGTACTGCCGGCGTTTAATTGCTTTGTGTAGGAGGTAACCCGATGAGTGAAATAAAAGAGCGCCTGGACAAAGTTCGGGCATTGATTCAGGAGCCGGAGTTCCTGGAAGGCAAGGGACTCAGCAATGAGGTGAATATCAGAATCTTCTGTTATGAACCGGAGAACGAAATGGTTGTCCGCCATTTTGTAAATCAGCTGGAAACCGATCAGTCCTTAGATTGCCATTTGATTGTTTGTAATTTATATAAAATATTTCTTTCTATCTGCGATGATATGGACATCACAGATGCGATTCCGGATATGGAAGAAGCTGACGGAAGTGCTTATCTTCTGGAGCAGCTTAACTCCGCAATCGGCAATGGAGAGTTCATTGATAAAATCCAGTATGAGCCACACGAACCGGGTGATGTGCTAATGCTGACAGGTGTGGGCGAGGTGTTCCCGTTTATGAGAATCCATACGTTACTGGAAGCTTTGCAACCGTATTTTTTCGATGTTCCGATTTTGGTTATGTATCCGGGTGAGTTTGATGGTCGTCATGTAAAATTGTTCAATCGTTTGACACCAAATGATTATTACCGGGCATTCAATGTCATAGATTAAGGGGGATAAAGCCATGATGATTCGAGATATGTTTGCGGATGACATTAACCGCAAAATCAATGGTGTAATTAAAGTAGATCAGGCTGCTGATGATGTAATCGAGCAGGAGTTAAATGAATATGTCATTACCAGAGAATTGAAGAAACATTTCATTACGTTCTTCAATTATTACGGTGATGCTTTCGACCAGCCGACCGCTGATATGGGTGTTTGGATTTCTGGTTTCTTTGGAAGTGGTAAATCTCACTTTTTGAAAATGCTTTCCTACCTTTTGGAAAATAAAGAGGTAAAAGGTATCCGCAGTGTGGAACGTTTCCGTAAAAAATTTGAGGATGACCCGGCAACTTTTATGCTGATCGACCGTGCCACGAAGGGACAGACGGAAACCATTCTTTTCAACATTGATATTGAAGGCTTCAGCAATAAAGACAAGACTGCCGTACTTCGTGTATTTGCAAAGATGTTCTACAACCATTTGGGATTTTACGGTGAGAATCTGAAAGTTGCCATGATGGAGCGTTATATTGACCAGCAGAGAAAAACCGAGGAGTTCCGCAGAGTTTTTGAAGAAAAGAAAGGCAAGCCTTGGCTTGAAATGCGCCGTGCCTTTGCTTTCAATGGCAAGTTCATCATCCCGACGTTGATGGAAGTTCTGGATATGAGTGAGGACGATGCTAAGGCGTGGTTTAATGATAAAACCGCAACAGAAATTTCGATTGCACAGCTTGTGGAAGATATGAAAGCCTATGTAGATACCAAGCCTGCCAACTTCCGTCTGCTGTTTATGATTGACGAGGTTGGTCAGTATGTTGGTACGGATACCGATATGCTTTTGAACCTCCAGTCTCTGACTGAAAAAATCGGAAGTGAGTGCGATGGTAAGATTTGGGTGATCTGCACCGGACAGGAAGCCATTGATGAAATCATCAAAGTTCGTGCGGATGAGTTCTCCCGTATCCAGGCTCGTTTCAAAACAAGACTGAGCTTATCTTCTTCCTCCGTGGATGAAGTTATCCAGAAGCGTATCTTAAAAAAGAAGCTGGAAGCAACGAAAGACCTGGAAGGTGTTTATGAGCAGAATGATTCTGTTTTGCGTAACTTGTTCAGTTTTAGCGGCTCTATTCTGGATATTAAAGGTTATTCCGGACCGAGAGAATTTACAGAGAACTTCCCATTCGTGCCGTATCAGTTCATCATCATGCAGAAAGTATTTGCTGAAATCCGCAAGCACGGAAATTCCGGTAAGCACCTGTCTGGTGGTGAGCGTTCCATGCTCTCCGGTTTCCAGGAAGCTGCACAGAAAATTCAGGATAAGGATGAATACGCACTTGTTCCATTCTTCCGTTTTTACGATACAGTACATACTTTCCTGGACGGTTCTATTCGCCGAGTGATCGAGCGTTGCCAGAAAGCTGCTGACAACGGGGACGGTATCGAACAGCAGGATGTAGATGTACTGAAACTTCTGTACCTGATTCGATATATTGATGATATTCCTTCCAATCTGGACAATATTGTTATCCTTATGGCAGACGATATTCGTGTAGATAAGATTGTTATGCGTGAAGCTGTACGCGGATGCCTTGATCGTCTGATGAGCCAGAACTATATCGGCAGAACCGGAGACACTTATAACTTTCTGACTGATGAAGAACAGGACATTCAGCGTGAAATCCGGGATACCAACGTGGATACCGCTTCTATTGTGGAGCGTATCGCTCAGATGATTTACGGTGACATTTTCACAACTAAGAAGTTTCGTCATGGAAAATATGACTTTGCTTTCGATCAGATGGTTGACGGCATTACCGTTGGAGTGGCAACAGGTGGTATGCGTCTGCGTTTCCTGACCGTTGCTACCGATGCTATTGAAAAAACTGATTACCGTCTGATGGCAGAGTCAAAAGGAAACGAAGCAATCGTGGTTCTGGCTGATACGCCTTACTATGAATCTCTGGAATCTGCTATGAAGATTCGTAAGTATGTAAAGCAGAGAAATGTAAGCCAGCTTCCAAAAACTGTGCAGAAAATCATCAGTGACCAACAGGACGAAGCCGGAAAATATGAGCTGAGTGCAATGACCGAATTGCAAAATGCCATTGAAAGGGCGCAGTTCTATGTAGACGGCGAACATCTGGAAATTAAAGCCGGAAATGCCAAAAGCAAAATTGACCAGTCTCTTGAATATCTGGTTGCTCATGTATATAGCAAGCTCGACCTGATTACAGATAATGCAGGAAGTGACGCAGATATTATTGCAATTCTGACAGGTGCGGTAACGGCACTTCCGGGCATGGAGCCAAACCGTGATGCTGCTTCTGCTATGGAAGAATATCTGGAAATGCAGGATGCGAAAAAACTGCCGACATCTATGGCGGACGTACAAAGCAAATATAGTGCAATTCCGTATGGATGGAAAGAAATTGATATTGCTGCGGTTACGGCACAGCTGATTTATTCCCAGAAAGTAACCATCAAGTATGCAGGCAATACCATTCAGCCAGATAACCCGAAACTGCCAGATATGCTTCGCAAAAAGAGTGAGATCGGTAAGACTTCCATCAGCAAGCGTAAAACCATTTCTGCTACGATGATGCGTGATGTAAAATCAATGCTCCGTGATTATTTCGATGTCATGGATGTGCCGGACGATGAAGATGGGCTGATTCGTTTTGTGACTGAGAAATTCAGTGACCAGCGCGATTACTATGCTTCACTGGATGCCCGTTATGACGGACATAAATACCCGGATCGTGGATTGGTGCAGGAAACCATTCATCTGATGGACGATGTACTTTTTCAGAAGAAAGACAATATTGCTCTGATTGAGCGTGTGTTGAAAAAAGAGGATGCTCTCTTTGACAATAAAGAAGCCATGAGCAACGGCATTGAAAACTTCTTCAAAACTCAGGTAACAGTATTCGACCAGGCAGTACAGTTTGAAAAATCTCTGCACGATGATCTTGATCGAATTGCAGAAAATGAGGAAGCACATAAGGCACTGAATACCATTCGTCTGATTACGATGGTTCAGACTGGAAGCAAGTTCAACTATACCCGGATTCGTGAACTGAATCCGCTGATGGATACGGTTCGCACCGCCCATGACAAGATGCTAGAAGAAAAACGTGCCGAGGTTCTGGAAACGGTTCGTCAGTGTATGGAAGCAACCCACACTGCCGCAAATGGTGAGTCCAAAGCATCCAATCTGATTGAAAAATCAGACCGGTATTTCAACCAGTGCAAGGAGAAAATCGCAGAATTAAAGAGCCTTGCCCTTCTGGATGCCATGTTCCTGCCGATGTGCCAGTATAAGGATGATACGGTCAGCAATATCGAGTCTGTTCTGGCTCCGCCTGCACCAAAGCCGCCAGTACAGCCGACACAGCCGGGAAAAGAAGCAGCTCCAGTAAAGAAAAAGATTGTCCGTGCCTATAACCGTCAGGTTGTATTCCAGGCAAAGACCTTACAGACGGATGCGGACATTGATGATTATGTAGAAAAGATTCGTTCTCAGTTGAAACAGTTGCTGAAGAATTGCGACGAGATCAAACTGAATTAAGGAGGAGTTATGAAAAGTACGATAGAACATCCAAAAGTATTTATTTCTTATGCATGGGGAACTGAAAACTATAGATTGAAAGTTCGTTCTTTTGCAACAGACTTAATAGAAAATGGTATTGATGTTTTGTTAGATCAATGGTCTTTGAAAGAAGGAAATGATACATATGCATTTATGGAGCAGAGTGTGACAGATCCAACAATAACAAATGTATTAATACTACTGGATCCGATATATGAGAAAAAAGCAAATGAAAGACATGGTGGGGTAGGAACAGAAACACAGATTATTTCACCGGAAATTTACAACAAAGTTAAACAGGAGAAATTTTTACCTGTAATTTTTGAACGGAGAGAAAACGGAGAAATTCCAAAACCTCAGTATTTAAAAACAATGTTACATTTTGATTTATCTCAGGAAGAAAAGTATGATTTAGAATATCAGAGATTAGTGAAACGCTTATACGGAATAGAAATAATAGAAAAACCAGAATTAGGTAAAAAACCATCATGGCTGGAAGAAAGCTCTATTATTCCAACAAAAACGCGTACAGGATATGAATGTTTAAAACAACAGAAATCAGATAATGTTAAGAAAGACGAATATAGAAATTTTTTATTTGCTGTAAAAGAGAAAATAGTAAATTTTAGTAAGGATGAACTGGAAAATGGCGTATCAGCAGATGAGTATATAGAATTATATTCTAATACAAAATTATATCGGGATGATTTTTTGCATTTATTAAAATATTCACTTTATGTTCCAGAGGCATATAAAATTATAGCATCGCTTATGGAAGAAATATGTGTGGAAATAAAGGAAAAAGGTGGATGTGAAGGCGAAGTCGTAAAAACCTTGCTGCACGAGATATTCATTTATGTAGTGGCATTTTATTTGAAAAATAAAAATTCTGATGCCGTATCGTATATTTTGTCAAAGACATATTTTGTAGGTAGATATGGATATAATGAAGCTCAGAGTTTTGATGCCTTTTATTATAATAATGAGAATTTAGACAGAGCTGTCTCACAAAAAGATGGTAAAAATTATTATTCTGGGACAGCTAGTTATTGGATTAATAATATTAATGTAGAAGTATGTAACAAGAATGAATTTGTTTTTGCTGATATCTTTTGTCATAATGCATCTATGTTTATTGAAAATTACACTAGAAAGTGGTTTTGGTTTCCAATAACATATATATATGATAAAGCGGAATATGGAAGTAGTCTTTTCAGGCAATTTGCAATGCGTTTGAAATCAAAGGAGCATTTACAAGAAGCTGTTAAAATAATGGGATTTTCAGATACAGATGCATTTAAAAAGAAATATATTGAAATCGAAAGCAAAATTAAAGAAGGAAAGATTGGAGAATATCGATATAACAGTGCGTTTGAATCAGCACCAGTTATATGTCAATATGTTAAATCGGAAGAATTAGGAATCAGAAATTAATAGAAAAGTTTGGTAAAGGAAAATTAGTAGAAAATAAATGGATAAGAATGCGATTAAAAAATTTGCTGTCTGGGCAAGAACAGAGCTGATCGCCCGCGTTTCCCTGAAAGGTGTGGAATATGGTATCACAGAGGAAAACATTGAGGATGCCAATGCGGATAGCGTTGGCGGCAAAGTCTTCACTGCCGATGAAAAGAAACAGCGTCAGGCTCTGATTGCCGAGATTAACGATAAAGGATATAAACAAGTCATGGAGGAGGTTGTCTACACGTGGTTTAACCGCTTCTCCGCTCTGAGATTTATGGAAGTCAACGGCTATCTTCCTTCCCATGTGCGTGTGTTCACAGACGAGGAAAACAACTTTAAGCCGCAGATTATAACCGAAGCTATTCATTTGGATTTGGATGGATTGAATATGGAAAAGGTCTATGAGCTGAAAGATGCGGAAAAAACCGAAGAATTGTATAAATATCTGCTGATTGTCCAGTGCAACGCTCTGAATAAGCTTCTGCCGGGAATGTTCCAGAAGATTGCGGATTACACCGAGCTTCTTCTGCCGGACAATCTGCTCCGTGAAGGCAGTGTCATTCAGCAGATGATCGAGCTGATACCAGAGGAGGACTGGAAGAATGCTGTCCAGATTATCGGCTGGTTGTATCAGTATTATAACAGTGAGAAAAAGGATGACGTTTTCGCAGCACTGAAAAAGAATGTGAAAATCACGAAAGAAAACATCCCTGCAGCAACTCAGCTTTTCACACCGGACTGGATTGTTCGCTACATGGTAGAGAACAGTCTTGGTCGCCTGTGGCTGGAGGGACACCCGGATGTGAAAGAACAGCTTTTGCCGACAGAGGAAGAACAGTCTGCCTATGCTGCCGGAAACCGTGACCTGGAAGATACCAAATGGCATTACTATCTGGAAGAAGCCGAGCAGGAGCCGGAAGTGCAGGCACAGCTTGCAGAGATTCGCAAGGAATACGCCGCACTGACACCGGATCAGCTGAAAGTCATTGACCCTTGCTCCGGTTCCGGTCATATTCTTGCATATATGTTTGATGTACTGATGAAGATTTATGAATCCTACGGCTATACCACCCGTGAAGCAGTAGCAAGCATTGTGGAGAACAATCTTTATGGTCTGGATATTGATGACCGTGCGGCACAGCTGGCTTACTTTGCGGTAATGATGAAAGCCCGTCAGTATGACCGCCGCTTCTTCAGCCGTGGCATTCAGCCCCATGTGTATGCCATTGTGGAGAGCAATCATGTAGATAAATTTGCTGTGGACTATTTCTGTAATGGCGATACGAAGCTCACGATGGCAATGGACGCTATCATCAAGGAACTGCATGATGCAAAGGAGTATGGCTCTATTCTGACCGTAACACCGCAGGATTGGTCTGTTTTGTATGACCGTTTTGCTGAGATTACGGAAGATATAAATATGTCCCGTGAGGCAGCATTGAGAGAATTACTGCCATTGGTACAGGTAGCAGAAGTTCTGGCACAGAAATATGATGTGGTTGTGACGAACCCACCGTATATGAGTGGTTCAGGCATGACGAGTATTTTATCAAGATATATTGCAAAAAAATATCCGAACAGTAAATCTGATTTATTTGCTGTATTTATTGAAAGAAGTGCGATGCTGTTAAAGGCGAATGGTTTTAGGGCTTTAATAACTATGCAATCATGGATGTTCCTCAAAAGTTATGAAAAAATGCGCTTAAATATTTTGGAGCATAACGAAATTTGTAGTCTGCTTTATCTTGGAATTAAAGCGTTTGAAGAAATTGGAAATGATATAGTTCAGACAGCTTCGTTTGTAATTAGGAATAGTTCGCTTTCGGATTATACAGGAACATATTTGAAACTGCTGACGCATGATCGACAAGAGAAAGAAAAAGGATGTTTATTACGAAGTAATTGCTCTGAGTGTAGGCAGAAAAGTTTTCTTAAAATTCCGGGTGCACCAATTTCCTTTTGGGTGAGTGAAAACTTCCGTAATGCATTTTCAGAGAAATCTTTGAATGATTTTGCAGATATAAGGAGCGGTATGTCAACAACTGACAATGAGCGCTTTTTAAGGTATTGGTATGAACCGGTATATCAAAATATAAATTTTATTTGTCATTCACTTGAAGAAGCAAAAGAGAGTCCTTTGCGCTGGTATCCATATAACAAAGGCGGTGATTACAGAAAGTGGTATGGAAATAATAGTTTAGTAGTTAATTGGTTGAATGATGGTGCGGAAATAAAAAAGTGGGTTGTTAGTAACCCGAAAGACCCTAAAACGACATCGTGGTCACGCCGAATTTTTGGTACAGATTGTTTCTTTAAGGAGGGAATTACATGGTCAAGTATCGCAAGCAGTCAATTTGGTTGTCGCTGTTATGGAACAGGCTATATTTTTGATTCTGGTGCTAATGGACTCTTTCCGTTTAATATCACTCAAAAGTATTATTTGGCTGGATTGCTTAATTCAAAAGTATCCAAAATGGTATTGGATGTAATAAATCCTTCAATCAATTTTGGACCTGGTACTATTGGAAAAATTCCCGCAATTATAAGCACAAGTGATGAAAGTAATGTTTCAGAATTGGTTTTGAAGTGTATACAGATAACAAAAGAAGACTGGGACGCTTATGAAACATCTTGGGATTTTTTGCGACATCCAATGGTAAGAAAGAATATGAATATTGAAACGGCATATAAACTGTGGGAAAACAACTGTACGAAGAATTTTGTGCGGCTAAAGGAATTAGAAGAACAGATAAATGCTATCTTTATAAGACTTTACAAACTTGATGGTGAGATAACTCCAAGTATAGAAGAGAGAAGTGTATCAGTTGGACTAACGGATAAAGAAAAATCTATTCGTTCATTTATTTCCTATGCGGTTGGCTGTATGTTTGGTCGCTATTCTCTGGATGTGGACGGGCTTGCCTATGCAGGTGGCGAATGGGACAACAGCAAGTATGCTTCTTTCGCTGCGGATAAGGATAACATTATTCCGATTTGCGACGATGAATACTTTGAGGATGATATTGTTGGTCTGTTCGTAGAGTTTGTGAAAACTGTTTACGGTGTGGACATGCTGGATGAAAACCTGAAATTCATTGCTGACGCTCTTGGCGGCAAGGGTCAGCCAAAAGATGTGATTCGGAATTATTTCCTGAGTGATTTCTATTCTGACCATTGCAAGATTTATCAGAAACGCCCGATTTACTGGCTGTTTGACAGCGGAAAAAAGAACGGTTTTAAGGCTCTGATTTATATGCACCGCTATCAGCCAGACACCATTGCTCGTATTCGTACCGATTATGTGCATGAGCAGCAGGCACGTTATCGCACTGCTATTGCCGATCTGGAACAGCGGATTGCCAACGCTTCCACTGGCGAGCGTGTGAAGTTGAACAAAAAGCTGACCACCTTGCAGGCACAGGATATTGAAATCAGAACCTACGAGGAAAAGATTCATCACCTTGCCGACCAGATGATTTCTATTGATCTGGATGATGGTGTGAAAAAGAATTATGCAATTTTCCAGGATGTTTTGGCTAAAATAAAGTAAGGAGGACTTGCGTATGATGGCAGATGAGAAGATTAAAAATTCCAATGAACTTGAGTTTGCTGTATTTTGTATTGAAAATGTTGCGGCAAAGCTGGGTGTGGATGCAGAACGTGTCTATCAGGCATTTACCGAAAAGAGTGATATTCTGAACGGTTATATTGTGCCGGAATATGAAGTACTGCATACCCAGAGCCGGGAATATATCGTTGATGATCTTCTTGACGTGATGAAAGAAAGGGGTGTGGAAGTATGATTCTCTATCATGGGTCCTTTTTAGAGATTGTAAAGCCGGATTTGGTTCATTCCCGCCCCAATGTAGACTTCGGACGTGGCTTCTATGTCACGCCGCTGTATGAACAGGCGGCGAAGTGGTGCGGCAAGTTCAAACGCCGTGGGAAAGATGGTATTATCTCCAAGTATGAATATGATGAAAGACGGGAAGCTGAACTGAAAACGCTGAAATTCGATTCTTATTCCGAAGAGTGGCTGGATTTCATTCTGAACTGTCGCAGCGGAAAAGATTCGACGGATTATGACTTTGTTGCGGGTGGTGTTGCCAACGATAAGGTGTTTAATACCGTGGAGCTGTTCTTTGACGGACTGATTGATAAAACGGAAGCTATCAACCGCCTGCGTTATGAAAAGCCGAACCTGCAAATATGTTTCCGCACAGAGAAAGCACTGTCTCTGTTGCATTTTGAAGGGAGTGAAACACTATGACAGCAAATCCGATTTTGCTTCAGAAAAAATATAGCCGTGTTATCGAATGTTTTGCTAAACAGCAGGGACTTTCACTGGATGCGGCATTGGATTTCTTTTATCATTCCCAGGTCTATCAGCTGATCCGTGATGGTGTTTCTGATATGCACTGCATGAGCGATGCGTATTTGGCAGAGGAATTGAAACAGGAATATCAGATGAAGCAATAGTATGAGTAAAAGCTAAAAACAGGAAACATTTTGAAAAAATATTTGAATTAATGACACTAAAGATATGATAAGGATCAATGAGAAAGGAAGACTTTTTAATGGCATATCGAGTAGTTATATCTTTGGTGGAAATGAAACAGATTTTAGAAGTGTTTGGTAAACAGAAAATTTTAGAAAGTTTTGACCTGTTAGAACAAGAAGATTATTTATTTGTCCGGAAATGTGATGAAATTAAATTAATAGTAGCATTGAATAAGATGACTTCGCTGTATATGAGCAATAGGAGTAAGACAAGTAAAGTAAAGAAAAGGTCATTTTATTGCATTGTGATTGATTTATCTAAAAGTAAAGCACATATAGGATTCGAAGAATTAGTATTGCGATATTGCAAAGGAGAAAAGACTATGGCAGCTAAACAAATTAAGTTAGAGGAAACAGCGGAAGAGTTAATGACATATTCAGATGATGATTTGTACAATATCAATTCATGGGGGGCTGATTTGTCATTTCGTGAAATTATTACCATGTATGAAGAGGGTGAATTATTAAAACCAGAATTACAGAGAAAGTATGTTTGGACGAGGACAGAAGCCAGTAGATTTATTGATTCTATATTATTAGGGTTACCTGTACCAAGCGTGTTTTTTGCTAAGGAGCCAAATGAAACAATGTTAATAATAGACGGATTTCAACGAATTATGACGGTATATGATTATATAAAAGGTGTTTTTTCTGGGGATGGGAAAATATTTAGATTATCTAATACTGAAAATATAAATGCCAGATGGAGAGGAAGAGCTTTTGCTAAACTTGATACTGAAGAGAAAAGACGAATCCGTAATACCACAATCCATGCGATTATTTTTGAGCAAAAGCATCCTAGAAATGATACTGGTATGTTTCAAATTTTTGAGAGAATCAATACAGGAGGGCGTACATTAAAAGCACAAGAAATACGAAATTGTGTATATCAGGGAAAATGTAATGACCTACTTTTTGAATTAAACAAACATAATTCATGGAGAAAAATTCTAGGGTTAGATGTAGAAGATTCTAGAATGGCGGACTTAGAATTGATTTTAAGATATTTTGCTATGAGAGATTTACACATTAGAAATGAAGGAAAATTAAAGCAAATAAATTTAGCTAAATATCTTAATCAGTATATGAGTGATAAGACGGAATCAACAGAAGAAGATATTTTAAATATGAAACAAGATTTTATCCAAATGATTGATAAAGTGTTTGATTTATTTGGAAAAAATGCATTTAAGAATTTAAAAAAAGAATCAGAAAATTTTGCAAGTAAAATAAATCCTGCGATTTTTGATGCAATATCGGTTGCAACATCATACGCTATTAAAACAGGGGGCGAATTTACGCAAGAAGATTATTTGGAGAAATATAAGAGTTTATTGAAAAATGAAGAGTTTCATCGAGCGTCCAGTAGTAGAACTACTAATATTGATAATATTAAAATACGTATTCAACTAGCTGCTAAGAGTCTTTATGGAGTTACTTATGAATGGTGAATTTTTACAAATGATTGCGGATACAAGAGGAGAACTTGATAATATTCGCAAATGGATCAATGCTGGAAATCAATTTGATTCTAAAACAAGATATTTGATTTCCTACGCTGTTATCAAAGCTAGTGGTACGGTTGAAGTCATTTTTAAGAATATGATTTATAATTGCTTGAGTGATGGGGCAAATGAAAAAGCAAAAGGGTATCTTGAAAAAACAATTATTGATAGTTCGTGTAATCCTAACGCAGGAAATATGAGCAATATGTTACAGAACATTTCTTCAGAATGGAAGACCTTATTTGATCAACAAGTAAAACAAAGTGGAGAAAAGGATAAATTAAATTCCCTTGTGCAATTAAGAAACGACTTTGCTCATGGCGATAGCATATCTGTTTCTATTGACACGGTTATTAAATATTTTGATTCAGCTGTTAAGATATTAAATATATTAGATAACGTGTGTACATAGGGAAAATGAGGCGAAAATATTACAATTTCCCATTTTCTTTGGAAATATTGAGATATATCGTACTATTTTTAAAACTATATTTGGAGAAAACTATAATGATTCAACTGGCTATATACTGCATAGTGAATTGAGAGCGAGGTGTTATGATGACCATAGAAGAAATTCTTGCAGGAGAATCGAAGAATGTGGAGTTCAAAGAGAACCTGCCGGAGAAAAGCATCAAATATATGAAATCTGTGGTTGCCTTTGCAAATGGAACTGGAGGAAAAATCATTTTCGGAATTGCTG
>OFMG01000948.1_pt1 | contig 28990 bp, 17 predicted proteins | sample 1541751 | NCBI WGS metagenome assembly OFMG01 (sample SAMN04209232, study PRJEB22552) | human gut metagenome | biome: gut; material: feces | host: Homo sapiens | place: USA: Oklahoma
TCACGGCGGAGGAGGCCATGGACGCGCTGGAGGAGAGCATCGAGGTGCGGGAGTATGACATAGGTCCCGGCGAGTTGGAATACTGCATTTCCTTTCGCCTGCCGGAGCACAGCGGCCCGGAGGAGGAGTGGAACCTTCACATCGCCGGCCGGGCGGAGACAGAGGCGCTGGGGGGAATCAGCCTCCACTACTTTGACGGGGAGGACTGGACGGCGGAAAAGACCTATGGCATCTATCTGTCGCCGGGACAGGCGGCGGATCTCACCGAGCTGACCATGGAGGTGTGGCCGCCGTTCAGGATACGAACCTTCTGCTCCTTATAGGGATGGTGGTCCGCCACGAGCTTCACCGGAAGCCCCGCCTTTTGGGCGGGAAACTCCCGGCTCAGGGCCTCGTCGCCCTCGATGACCCACAGCCCGAAGGGCTCTGCGGTATCCAGCAGGGCATCCTCATAGCCGTTCTCGGCATTGAGCCGGGGAGCCTGAGCGGCAGGGCAGCCGGTGACGATGCGATCCACCAGCGTATTGCAGAACCGGTTCTCCTCCCGCAGCCAGCGCAGGAAGTCCTCCTCCAGCGCCCAGTCGGCGGCGTGGCGCAGCACGGTGTCCCGCAGGACGGTGCCGTTGTCGGCAATGAGCTCACAGGGCAGGAGGATCAGCCCCGGCTTTCCGGCGTGCCAGCGCTGCCACAGTAGCCGGGTCAGCTTGACGGGGAAGGAGGCGGGCGGGCAGTCGTCAAAGCGGCAGGTGGGGTCATAGACGATGCCTGCCTCCGTGGTGTTGGAGATCACAAACCGCAGCTCGTCGCCGCATACAAAATCCAGCAGCTCCTGCCATTGAGTGAACACGTCCAGCGAACGACTGACGCACCGGATGAGCCGTCGCTGATCGACTACCTGACCGTTGAGCTTTCCCCGTAGATACAGCTGATACAGCCCGTCCTGCCGGTTGATGCGCCCTGTCTTGCCGGTGGAGGCCGGAGGGACGATCACCACGCTGCTGTCAAAGTTCGCCTTTTCGTTCATCTGATCGATGAAATCATCCACAAAGCCTCGCAGAAAGTTGCCGTCCCCAAATTGCAGGACACGCTCCGGCATCCGCCGGGACAGGGACGCCTCTGCGCCTAAGGTCCGATAGCTGAGCGGTTCCATAGCCCTACCTCCATGATATATCTGTAATATATCATGCTCTGCGTTGAGTGGACTGTCAATGCTCATTTTCACCGCCATAGGCGATGGAGGGAACATTTTCCGGCCCATTGCCGTCCTATAAAAGGAAAGACCGGCGGCGCAAGGAGCCGTTTGGGCAAAACTCAGTGAAATTAAAGGAGAAATGACCATGAAAAAGATGGCACTGCTTTTAGCGGCGCTGTTGCTGCTGAGCAGCTTGGCGGGCTGCGGAAAAAGCGGCAAAGGCGAGGCGTCGGTGGAATCCGTATCCATGATCTGCGGCCTGAGCGGTGTGGGACAGGTGGATCGCTTCGCTGGAGTCGTCAGCGCTCAGGGCGAGACAAAGATCGCGAAGGACGAGAACCGGCAGGTGGCCTCCGTGGCCGTGAAGGCCGGGGATGAGGTGAAAAAGGGCCAGACCCTCTTTACCTACGACCAGACGCAGGCGCAGCTGGATCTGGAGAAAGCCCAGCTGGAGCTGGACCAGATGAAGAGCACCCTCAGCGCCAAGCAGGAGGAGAAGGCCCGGCTGGAGCGGGACAAGAGCAACGTCTCCCCGGATCAGCAGCTGCAATACGATCTGGAGATCCGGGAGGCTACGGCGGCCATTCTGGAGCAGCAGTATAACATCTCCCTGAAGGAGAAGGAGGTGCAGCGCCTTACCGACAGCGTCGGCAAGGCTGAGATCGCCTCTCCGGTAGACGGTCGGGTGCAGACGGTGAACGAAAACGGCGGCACCGACAGCAACGGCAACCAGCTGCCCTTTATGACCATCGTGGAGACGGCGGGCTTCCGGGTGAAGGGCTATGTCAACGAGAGCAATGCCTCCGCTCTCTCCGAGGGGACACAGGTGCTGATCCGCTCCCGTGTGGGCAGCGATGTCTGGAAGGGCAGCGTCACCTCCATCGACTGGAAAAACCCTGTCTCCGGCGGCAATCAGAGCACCATGGACGGCGGCAGCGACGTGTCCACCGCCAGCAAATACCCCTTCTATGTGACGCTGGACAGCAGCGACGGCCTGCTGATGGGCCAGCACGTCTATATCGAGCCGGATCACGGTCAGGGTCAGAAGCAGGAGGGCATCCATCTGCCTGCCTACTACATCAATGATGCCGACACCTCCCCGTGGGTGTGGGCACAGGATAAGAACGGGAAGCTGGAAAAGCGCGGCCTGACCCTGGGGACCTATGAGGAGGACTTGGCCACCTATCCCGTGGAGAGCGGCTTGGCGGCGGAGGACTACATCGCCTTCCCCGACGAAACGCTGGCGGTGGGTATGACCTGCGTCCCCTATGACCAGAGTACCTTCGAGCCGGACGACAGCAAAACCCCGGACGGCAGCAAAACCCCGGACGGCGGCTTAGATCTGCCGGAGGGCGGCGACGGTGCCGTAACGGACGGCGCCGTGACGGAGGGCTGAGCATGATCCTTGAAATGCGGAATATCTGCAAGGACTACCCCATGGGCAAGACCGTGACCCGTGTGCTGCGGGACGTGAGTCTGAATGTGTCCGAGGGGGAGTACCTTGCCATCATGGGACCCTCCGGCAGCGGCAAGACCACGCTGATGAACATCATCGGCTGTTTGGATGAGCCCACCAGCGGCAGCTATCTCCTGTGCGGGCAGGATATCACCGCCTGCACGGACCTACAGCTGGCGCAGGTGCGGAATCGGGAGCTGGGCTTCGTGTTCCAGTCCTTTCATCTGCTGCCCCGGTTGACGGCGCTGGATAACGTGGCCCTGCCGCTGCTGTACGGCGGGGTGAAAAAGGCAGAGCGCCGGGAGCGGGCCCGTGCGGCGCTGGAGATGGTGGGCCTCGGCGACCGGATCGACCATCGCCCGGACCAGCTGTCCGGCGGCCAGTGCCAGCGTGTGGCCATTGCACGGGCCATGGTGGGCGGCCCCAAGCTGCTGCTGGCGGACGAACCCACCGGCGCTCTGGATTCTGCCAGCGGCGCACAGGTCATGGAGCTGTTCCGTCAGCTCCATGAAAACGGTGCCACCATCATCATGATCACCCACGATGCGCAGGTGGCCCGGCAGGCCCAGCGGATCATGACCATCCGGGACGGCATCCTCAGCGGAGGTGACAGCCATGAATAAGAAACTGAAACGCTCCTTTCTGGCGGCGGGCATCGTGGTGGGCGTATGCGCTCTGGTGTGGGGTGGCCTGACTCTGCTTCGCAACGGCAGCCGCAGCGCCGTGAAGGTGTATCCGGTGACGGGCATCAGCATGACGGACTATTGGGGCGACACCACAGAGACCAGCGGTACCGTCACCATGGATAAGCTCCAGAAAGTGTTTCTTTCCCAGACCCAGACCTCCGCACAGGTCTATGTGACGGAGGGCCAGACGGTGAAGAAGGGAGACCGGCTGCTGAGCTACGACAGCACCCTGACGGAGTTGGACGTGGAGCGGGCCCGCATCGCTCTGGAGCGCCTGCGGCTGCAACAGGAGAACACCCGCAAGGAACTCCAGCGGCTCCAGCTGGCGGAGGATAAGGAGAAGCTCCAGCAGCAGGCGGACGCCCTGACGGCTCAGATTGAGAAGAAGCTGGCGGAATCCACCGACGAGATCATCCGCCGGGATTCCAAGCCCATCCAGCCCGGCAAGCCCCTCTTCGAGGCTCGCGAGCATCAGCCGGGAATCCGCCCCCGCACCGGAGGCAATATCGTCGACGACGGCCTCGACGTAGTTGGCGCCGCAATCCGGGCATAGGTGCTGCGAATCCTCCATTCTATTTCCGCAGACAGGACAGGTTTTCATCGTATTTCCAGATTAGTCAGACAATCGTTCGGTCAGAGTCCGAAGAGCCATTCGCCCAGCGACTTGCCCTTCTTGGCAGAGGACTCGGCACGCTCGGCCTTGAGGCTCTGCGCCTCGACGGCAGCCTCCTGCTGCGTCCGCGCGCGCATTGCCTCGGCATCCATTTTCCGCAACTCCTGCTCCATCGCCGCGGCTTCGGCCGCCGCAGCCTGCGCATCGAGGCGGTTGAGGAACCGGATCACCTCACCGTAGTTCGGGCTCACGGGGTTGCACGCACGGCACAACTCCAGCGCCCCGTCGATATCGCCCTGGCGCACCAGAATATCGGCCTGAGCAACGGCACGGGTCACCTCGCCGGCGAGCAGTTTGTCGTAGACCTGCACCTTGAGCTCCTCGACCGCCTCGTATTCGTCGACACTCTCGGGAATCACGGCCAGCGCCGCCATCGCATCCTCGTACTCCTCACGGGCGACGAGTGAGTTGACCTTGGCGAGTATCTTCGGCATCTGGCGCGTATAATAGTCGGCGATGCCCTGCTGCACGTCACCGATCAGCTTGGCGAAACGCGCGTCGTTGACGTTCACCTTATTGATCAGCGACCGCATACAGGCTTCCATGCTTTTGCCATTGGCCTGGAGCGATATGGTCTGGCTGCCAAAAACCGTATCTTCGAAGAGATTTTTGACCGACAGGGTCAGGTCGGCACGCAGCACGTGCAGCGTGGTCATCCCCGTATCGACCGCCCCGTCGTCGGTGATCGTAAGCGTCGGCGTGACGACGAAAAGCCCCGCGGCATCGGCCATGCCGTTGCGGGTGATGATCTTGCTGATCTTGTTTTTGAGGGCCGCGGCGTTGTTGTCACCGAGCTGCGCGGCCGTCTCGTCGTCGATATAGGCCGAGAGGTCGATTACGGCCTGGGCCCGGAGCGACAGCGCGGCCAGCACGAACACCAGGGAGAACGATAGTTTACGAAGCAGATTCATGGTCTGTTGTTTAGTAGATGATTACGTCGATGGAATTACCCGTGATCGTACGCGACACGGAGAGGTTCAGCCCCTTGAGGTACTGGTAGAGCGCCAGCGCGAAATCATTGACGTCCGACTGCATACCGTCCTCCATGGAGTTGTCCACAAAAATATCGCTGAAGGCCAGCAGCGTGCTCGTGCGGCCCTGCGTATGGTACTTGCCGTTCTTGGCATGGCGCTTCACCCACGAAACGAGGATGTCCGACAACGGCATGATGTTGTTGATCTCGGTATCCATGTTGATGGCCGATCCGGGGTCGATCGTAAAGCGCACGGCCACGCTCTGCCCGGTCGAAATCTTGGTCGCCATGCGTGTGGATATCTGCTTCATGAAGTCGCCGACCATCGCCTGCGCCATCACGCCGCACAGCACGTCGGCCGTCGTGCGTTTGCGCCCCGAAATTTCGGATTTGGTGGCCAGCGTATTGCCCGTGGCGATCTCGATCGCCTGCAGGGTCAGCGACACGCGCACCCCGCCGTCGTTCACATCCTGGTTGATATCGACGCTCACCGAGACGTCGGCACCCGAGTTGATGAGGATCGCGTCGTCGAGCGACATGCCGTCGCCCATGCGCACCTGATAGGTATTGGCGTTATTGAGCGACGTGAGCAGGTCTTTGGTCTCCACGCCCTGCTTGATGAAACCTTCGTTGACCTTCGAAATGGCCATGCGCATATCCGAATTGTCGCGGATGGCCTCTTCGTAGGACTGGCCGCTCTTGCGGAAGGGCACGACCATCACCGTCGGCATGGCGATCATCTCCTGGGTTTCGGAGAGCGCTATATCGGCGGCATTGCGCCCGATGATACCGTTGTTGACCAGGTCGCGCTCGAGCGATTCGGTGTAGAGGTCGATCGTCGCAAAGACCTGGATGTCCTTGGCGGCGGTCTTGTTGGTCTTGTCGGCGATGGTGCAGCTGCGGATGTAGTTGGCATAACGGGTCGTCCCGAGCAACTGTCCGACATACTGGGCCGCCCCGGCCGAGGGTTTGCTGCCCAACAGGGGTTTGTTGTCGTTCAGGCCGTCTATACCGTTATATAAATAAGTGTAGATCACCGATTTCTTAGCCATCTCGATCGCCTCCTTCTTCGTACGGGCGATCCCCGAACATTCCAGCGTAGCGATCTTTCCGGTCGTGCGTTTCAGGATGGCATCGGTCGTATAATTCTGTGCGGAGGCGGGAAAAAGCGCCGACAAGAGAACAACGATGACTGACAATACGGACTTCCTAAACATCTGATAAATATTTTAAGTTTGAACGGATAAAATCCCCGGGGTACCGTCAGCGACACCCCGGAGATCGTTTCCAGAAGAATTATATGCGGTAAATTTATGCACCGACGAGCCCTTTGAAGAAACCGCCCGCCGCCGTCCCCTGCTTGTCGAGGATGACGACCAGCTTGTCGCCGTTGTTGAATTTCTCCTTGATGGCATCCTCGCCCGAAGCGACCTGGCATTTGGTAACGCCGTCCATCACCTCGACAGCCACGATGGTGCCGATCTCCGACTTGGTTACCTTCGGGCCGATCTTACGCTCCAGGAACACCTTGAAACGGGTCTTTTTGGCAACGCCCATCTCCGTACCGCCCGAGATATAAAGCTCCTTGACACGGCCTTTCTTGTCGGCCTCGCCCAGCTCGAGGATATAGGTCTCGAACTTGAAATGCTTGTCCACGAACCCGACCATGCCCTTGCGGAGGTCTTTCATCGCGTCGTTGAACGCGCCGTCCTTCGAATCGGCGTCGATACCCGAAACCGAAAGGTCTTCCGAACCGATCATGGCGCCGTCGGCAATGTTATATACCTTCAGCGAATAGGTCACCTCGGCCTTGTTGTACATCTTGCCGTCGATATCCGACTTGAACTGCGAGAACGAAACGTTGTTGGCCTGTCCGATGACGACCTTCCTGGCACCCAACGCCTTGTAGGCGGCTTCGCTTTCGCTCTTCCAGTTGGCATCGTTCACCACGTCCTCGACGTTGCGGTCGGCATAGAGTTTCGACAGCGTACCGTCGGTCAGTGCGTCGACGATGTGGAAACGGCCGCGGTCGGCAAAACCCGACAGGACGGCCGCCCGGATGTTGTCACAGGCTGCCTGGCTGACAGCGGAGGTGTGCGTAAAAGGATTGATGATGACAGTCTCCTTCGAAGGATCGTCCTGGGCAGAGGCGCCCAGCCAAACAAGCACGGCCACAGCGGCCAAAACGGTTTTGAAACAGTTTTTCATAAATATAGCTGAGATTAAAAGGGTTAGGAATCGCATGCTTTATGATGGGACATAGCTCCTGCAGTCCCCCGCACCTGGGAACTAAGCAATAAATGTAAAATTAAAAAAAAAGGAAAGCGTGGTGCTGTAGCTATATTTCAGAGTGGGAAGGTTCTTGCAAAACCTCGAGAATAAAATAAGCAACAGTCCCACGCCTATATCCGTAAACGGATAAGACGCGGAGAAATGCCGGCTTATTCTCTTCTCAGTATTAATTTGCAAGATTTACCACTCGAGAATAAACTTACACTTTCCGTGTTAGTCAGTATGTATCACAAATATAGTGAATATATTCGAAAAATACAACTTCGGCACCTCTTTTTCGGGACTGTCGCGACCCTAAATTACAATAAAAAATTCAAATTCGCTAACTTCAGACCCAAAATGTGCCATACGAAGACCCGGAAACGAGCCTTCTCCGATCGCCGGCAGAATAAAACGCACACGCCCGTGCCAAGGCTCCGGCAGCACGCCCTACATCGCCAGCGCCAACACCACGACCATCAGGGCAACGCACCACAGAGGCAGGTCGCAGCGCTCCCCGGACATCGCGGCATCCAGCGCACGGGAGCGCTCCAGATAAAGCAGGAAGAGGAACCACAAGGCACCATATACGACATTCCGGGCAATGCCCCGGATAAACATTTCGGTACCTCCGTACAGATGCGGATCGTATCCGGAAAAGAGCAGCATGAGCAGCGCAGCGAAATGCAACACCACACGCAGCCCGGCATACCAGCGCGCCAGCGACAACCCGTAGGGGCTCCGGCCGACCAAGCCCCACAGCACGCAGACGGGCAGCGCCACGCCGGCCGCAGGGATCAGGAACATCAAAGCCGTGCCACCGCCCAGCCGCCACGAGCCCGAAACGAACTGCATGAGCAGCCCGAACGCCCACTCCCCCATACGGGAAACGACATAAGCCCCGAACACCCACACCGGGCCGGGCAACTCAGCGATACGGGCTGAAAACTTGGATTCCATAGGGCACGAACTTTACGCTGGAAACAAAGGTATGAAAAAAAGGGAGACCCGCAGTCTCCCCTTTTCCTGTTTTTTAAATTTCCGGCCGTCAGACCAGTGTCTCCAATATCTGCACGGCATTGAGCGCCGCCCCTTTTTTGATCTGATCGCTGACGCACCAGAACGTCAGGCCATTCTCGCAGGTCAGGTCTTTGCGGATACGCCCCACGTATACCGGCTCCTTGCCGGCGATGAACAGCGGCATCGGGTAAACTTTGCCCGCCGGGTCGTCCATCAGCACCACGCCCTGTGCCCTGGAGAAAGCCTCGCGGGCTTCGGCAACCGACACGGGACGTTCCGTCTCGAGCCATATGCTCTCCGAGTGGGCACGCATCACCGGCACGCGCACGCACGTCGCCGACACGGCGATGTCCGAATGCATGATCTTGCGCGTCTCGTGAAACATCTTCATCTCCTCCTTCGTGTAGTCGTTATCGGTGAACACGTCGATATGGGGAATTACGTTGTAGGCCAGCTGGAATGCGAACTTGCTGACCGTAGGCTGCCTGCCGGCGCCCAGCTCGGCATACTGCGCGACCAGTTCGTCCATCGCCGCGGCTCCCGCCCCGCTGGCCGACTGGTAGGTCGAAACGTGTACGCGGCGGATGTGCGAGAGATCCTCGATCGCCTTCAGCGCCACGACCATCTGGATCGTCGTGCAGTTGGGGTTGGCGATAATGCGGCGCGGAGCGTCCTTCGCATCGCCGGGATTGACCTCGGGCACCACCAGGGGCACGTCGGCATCCATGCGGAAGGCGCTCGAATTGTCGATCATAATGGCTCCGTGCCGGGTGATCGTCTCCGCAAACTCGCGCGATGTCCCGGCACCGGCCGACGTCAGGGCGAAATCCACCCCCTTGAAATCGTCGTTGTGCTGCAACAGCTTGACGGTAATATCTTCTCCGCGGAATTTGTACGTCCGTCCCGCACTGCGTTCCGAACCGAACAGCAACAGGGAGTCGATCCCCAGGTCGCGTTCCTCCAAAATTTTCAAAAATTCCTGGCCCACAGCCCCGCTGGCGCCCACAATCGCAATTTTCATGTTGATATCGTTAAAAAATGACCATCGTTCCCGCTCGGACGAACCGTACACGGAAACTCCGGAGGCAAATATAGCGATTTCGGGCCTAATAACAAAAAAGCGCGGCCCCGCCCCGCCGCGAAACGCGCGGCCGGCGCGATGAACAGCCACCTCAGGTTGTCTCGGCTTCCACTCCCGCCTCTGTGCCCGGCCCTGCATCCGTTTCCATCGCCTCACTGACTTTCTGTTCGCGGTACACCTTCGGCGTACATCCGAAACGGAGCACGAACCCCCGGAAGAAAGTACTACGATTCGAGAAACCCGATTTGTAAATGATCTCGTCAATCGACAGCCGGGTGGTCACCAGCAGCTGTTCGGCCAGACCGAGCCGGTATTCCCGGATGATGCAGGCCGGGGTTCGATCGGTCACGCCCCCCAGCCTGCGATAGAAGTTGGGCAGGCTCATCCCCATCCGGTCTGCGATGAACTGCGTGGAAAGCGACGTATCGAGGATATTGCCGTGGATGATCTCGAGCATCCTGTCCAGGAAAACCTTGTCTTCCTTGTGGAGCAGGTGCCCCTGCGCCAGGTCGAACGCGCTGTATGCCGAACGGCCGTAATCCTTCAGCGATTCATAACGGCGCAGCAACTGCCCCACGACGTTTCTCAGGTGCGCGATGTCGAAGGGGAAGGCCAGGCAGATGTCCACCTCCGACTCCAGTCCCTCGATCTTCATCCCGGAACGCGAGGCCGACGTCAGCAGGATGACCGGCACCTGTGCCATGTGCCTGCTCCTGCGGATATGCCGGATCACACCGGTCATGGCCGGATCGAGCGTCACCGCACTGCAAATGACGACCTGCGGCCGCAACGTCCCCAGTTGCTCCGCAGCCTGCCCGAGCTCTCCCATGACCTTAAGGTCATAGGCGCCGGCGAAGAGTTGCGCGAGGAACGAAGCCATGTCGGGGTCTTCGCACACCACGAGCATCGTCGGCAACGCATCGCGGGAGGTTACGGCGGAAACAGCCGGGGCGCCGGGCATCCCGAACTGCCGGTCGGAAGCCATGTCCACCTGCAGGACTGGCTGCGTTACCCGGGCGATCTCCAGTTCGGGAAACGACAACGTGACAGTCGTAACGTCGCCTTCCGATGCGATCCGGAACTCCCCGCCCAGCTTCGCTGCCAGGTTGTGGCAGATCGCCAGCTCCATATCCCCTTTCTGCGAAAGGCCGCCCTTACCGCGGCTTTCCAGATAGTCCAGCAGCCGGTAACGGTCGGAGAGGAACTCGATCTGCCCCAGATCTACGCCCTCCCCACGATTGGAAACCACAACCCGCAGCCTATCCTGTACAACGGATACACCGAAGAAAACCTCCCCGCCCGTCTCCGAGCGCCGGAAGGCATTGGACAGCACGATATTCAGCACCATGCTCAACGTACCGCGCGCCGAGGGGAAGAGCATACCTTCCCCCACCTCGGTACGGTAGCCTACCTTGTGTGTTTCGGCATACTCGGCAAAAGTCTGCACCAGTCCGTTGCACATCCGGGTGACATCGAGCAGCTCGACGTCGTCGGGACGATCCGCCGCCCCGGCCGCCCTGAGCTCATTAAGCAAACAGGTCAGATCTTTCAATTTCAGGGCATTGCGATGAATGAATCCCACCTGCCGGAGCACGAAGCCGTCGGAGGCCCCGCACTCCAGGATCTGCTGGCAGGAACCGTTGATAAGCGTCAGCGGCACCGAAAGTTCGTTGGTCAGGCTGGCAAACGAACGGATACGCGACTCGTAGAGCAGCTCTTTGGAGTGCTGGTCGTAAAGCGCCTGCCGCCTGTGCATGCGTTCACGGCGGCGGCGCTCCAGATAGCGCCCCGTGAACGCAACAAACACACACGCGGCCGTACCATACACCACCCATGCCCAAGCGGAAGCATAGGGCGGCGGCAACACCCGGATCGCCAGCCGGCCTACGGGACTCAGCTCCCCGGTCATATTGTTCCGGTAGCGGACGTTGAGCGAATAATTGCCGGGCGGAAGGTTGGCGAAAAGCAGCCGGTTGTTATGGCGGTTGTCATTCCACTGGCTGTCGAACCCCTCGAGGTTATACAGGTACGAATAGTTGCCGCCGTTGATATAGTCCAGCGCCACGATCGAAAGACCGAAAGCCCCTTGCCGGTGGGTAAGCACCAGTTTGCCCTTGCGCATCAGCTTCGAAATGCTGTGATCCGTGCCGTCGATGGTCACATCCCGAAACCGCACCGGGGGCATATACCCCCGGTGCAGCGACTCGCCGCCCGAGACCACGACCAAACCGTTGATGCCGCCGAACAGCAGCTTCCCGGCACGGCGGTCGTAAAAATAAGCACCGTCGCTGAACTCCACGACCTCCAGCCCGTACGAAGCGCCATAGGCCACCGAACGGTGCGCAGCCGGATTATAGCGGACAATCCCGGCATTCGTGGCGGCCCAGACATTGTCGAGCGAATCGGCCAGCAGTCCGTGAATCACCCCGGTCTGCAACTGGTCGTGGGCGAACTCGACGGCAACCGCCCCTTCCCCGGGGCGGTAACACCCCATGCCGCACCCCGTTCCGAACCAGAGCGTCCCGTCGGAACAGCGCACGGCGACCGTCACGTCGTTCGCGGCCAACCCACGGCGTCCGTCCAGCGGGATCACCTCGCCCCGGCGTGCGTATTTATGGTATCGCACCGCCCCGATGCCGTGGTTGCAGAACCACAACGTCGAATCGGACTCCTCGCAGAACGAGAAAAAGAAATTCCGGCTCCGCTCCCGGCTCCCCAGATCCACGGACTCGGCCAGCCGGGCAACGGGGGCGCCTGCGTGGCCTGCAAGCTCGATGCGGTATACTCCGCTACCGATCGTTGCCGCCCACAGCACCCCGGCAGCATCTTCGTGCAAGCCGTGTACATTCGCCAACTGCTCACAGCCCGCCAGGGCATGGATGCGTCCGTCGCCATAGGAATAATAGCACACCCCGCCGTCGCCCCCGATCCACAGCACACCGCGCCGGCTCGCGGCAAAGGCATAGACTGAATTCTTACGCAGGGCGGTATTCTCGGCTATAAAATTCCGGGTATTTTCCCGTCCGAACGCCCGCTGTGCATGGAAATCGCGGATGCACAGGATCCCGTCGTTCTTCGTCCCGACCCACAGGTTGCCGCGCTCGTCGACGAACAGCGCCTTGATCGGTTTGGTAAGCTTGTAAGGCAGCATGTCATAGGTTATGGAGCGTACCGCGATATCCCCGGCCGACTGGCGGAGCAGGCCGCTGCCGTCCGTCCCGATCCATACGATATCCTGGTTCCAATCCTTGAGCAGCGAGAAAACGCCGCAAGCGACATCTATCTCCCGCAGCGTATAGCCCCCGGATTCCGACCCGGAAGCATGGAGGCGCAACACCCCGCCCATTTCGAACGCCAATACATAGTCGTCCCCGTCGCGGATAACGGCCGCAAGCTCCCCGCGCCGTTCCAGTTCCTGCGCGAGCCCGCAGATGGCCGACGTCAACTGCCGCTCGGTATCGAAACGGCAGAGGCGGCCCGCACCGTCGACGAAATAGACCGTGCGGTCACCGTCATAGCGGACGAACGAAATACCGTTGCGCACCGGAATGTGTTTCCACGCCCCCAGCACCGCACGCCCCTCGGCGTCATAAACTACCGGAGCGCAGTCCATGCCGTCGCGCCGCACGAACCAGAGCACCCCGTCCGGGTCGAGGCAAATGCGCAATACATCGTCGGCATCGACTCCGCAGAGCGGTTCGAAACGCGACTCGGAGGCGACATACCCGTACAAACGCCCTTTATACAGGAAGAACGCCTCGTCACGGCTCCGTGCCGTATATTGGTAAACACGCGGGAAGTCGGCATGCAGTTCGGCGGTTCGGGCCCGTGCATCGACCCGGTCGACCCCATAGTTGGTGCGCACCCACAGGTAGCCGTCGTCCGTAGCGACGATCTCCTGCACCAGGTTACCGGAAAGCCGGAAGTTCCGGGCATAATGCCCGTCCCAAAGGTTCAGTCCGTCACAACTCCCGGCCCAGACATATCCGTCCGCATCCTGCGCAAGCGAGAGGATGGAACAATTCGAAAACCCCTCGCGGTGCGAGATACGGCAAATATTCTGGGACAACGCCGGTACCGCGACGCACACGGCGACCAGCAACAGATACCTCAGGTGCATAAGACGGTTAGATAAAAACATACTCCGTTTCCATGTAAAAATAGGGAAAAGAAAGCAAATCGGCAATAAATCAGGGCATAACAACCGCATTTCCGATATATAATCATACTATTTTCAGATGAATTCATACTCCACAAAGGATACAAAAACATAATTTTGTATAACCGGATATACTAAAAATTTACCGGCAGGACAGAACACCCATCAAAAATCTGGAAGCCATGAAAAATTTCTACTCGTTGCCGCTCCGCACGGGAGATTCGCGGAAAGTGATTAAGTGCCAGATTTGTCCGGCGGCACAGGCCGCCTTCCGTATTTTCGCCGGAAACAACCTTGTATATAAGGGACCTTTAATATAAAGGCAATAAAAGGGGAACACTCTCCGCCACGCCGAATCCTCCGGTATTCAACGGCCACAGTCGAACTGCCGACCATCCTGCTTCGCAAACACCCGGACGGTTCATTGCCCCGGATTCGGCACCCTCCATCAACTCTACGAATGTCTGCTTACGGAAACCTGCCCACACGGGCGATCCCGTAATTTGCGGCTCCCGGAAAATCCGTTTGCCACGGCAAACCGCCGCCAGCAACCTTTCCGGCACGCTACAATCCCCGCGAACCGTACACGGAACTCGCTCCCGTCTCCGTACAGGGAATGTTTGCTCGTTTTCAAACCCGGCCTGCAAAGGCCCCCATACTTAATCCTTTAATTAATAATTATTGCCTATGAGACGAAAGATTCTCCTATCGCTGATGGCAGTCTTCTTCATGGCGGCAGCGTCGGCCCAGACCAGAACGGTCAGGGGTAGCGTTGTCGACGAGAACGACACCCCGGTAATCGGGGCGACCGTGATCGTGAAAGACAGCCCGACACTCGGCACTTCGACCGATGTCAATGGTGAGTTTGTACTCAAAGACCTTCCCGCCGGAGGGGGGGGGGGAATTACAGGTTTCCTATGTGGGTTATAAGACCCGGACAATAGCCATCACCCCCAATGTCCGTATAAAGCTCGAACCCGATGCCCAGGCCGTGGAAGCAGTCGTGGTCACGGGTATGACCAAGACGGACAAGCGCCTCTTCACCGGGGCATCCGACCAGCTCGTCGCCGATGACGTGAAACTTTCCGGCATGGCCGACATCAGCCGCGGCCTCGAAGGCCGTTCGGCCGGCGTCTCCGTCCAGAATGTTTCCGGTACATTCGGTACCGCACCCAAGATCCGCGTCCGCGGTGCCACGTCGATCTTCGGAAGCTCGAAACCGCTGTGGGTCGTCGACGGCATCATTATGGAAGACGTGGTGGACATCGACGCCGATGCGCTCTCGTCGGGCGACGCCACGACACTGATCTCTTCGGCCATCGCAGGCCTGAATGCCGAGGATATCGAAAGTTTCAACATCCTCAAAGACGGTTCCGCCACCTCGATCTACGGCGCACGCGCCATGGCGGGCGTCATCGTCATCACCACCAAGAAAGGCCGTGCAGGCGTCAGCCGCATCAACTACACCGGTGAGTTCACCTACCGCATGATCCCCTCGTACAACGAATTCAACATCATGAATTCGCAGGATCAGATGGCCGTTTACGAAGAGATGCGCAAAAAGGGCTGGCTGAACCTCGCCGAAACGGCCAACCGTTCCGAGAGCGGCGTTTACGGCAGGATGTACAACCTGATCTCCGCCTCCCTGATGGAGAATACGCCCGAAGCGATCACAGGCTATCTGCGTTCGGCCGAATACCGCAATACGGACTGGTTCCAGGCGCTGTTCAACAACAATATCATGCACAGCCACTCGGTGAGCCTCACTTCCGGAACCGAGAAATCGTCCTACTACGCTTCGCTGAGCGCCCTGTACGACCCGGGATGGACGAAGACCAGCAAGGTTTCGCGCTACACGGCCAACCTCAACGCGACCTATAACATTCTGGACAACCTCACCCTCAACCTGATCTCGAATGCGTCCTACCGTAAACAGAAAGCGCCGGGAACGCTTTCCAGCACTACGGACGCCGTAACGGGCACCGTGAAGCGCGACTTCGACATCAACCCCTATTCGTACGCCATGAACACCTCGCGTACGCTGGACAAAGACGCCTATTACACGCGCAACTACGCCCCCTTCAACATCCTCCACGAACTGGATGCCAACTACATGGATCTGGACGTGGTGGACACGAAATTCCAGGCCGAACTGAAGTGGGAGCCCGTCAAGGGACTCGAGCTGGCTGCGCTGGCCGCCGTGAAATACAACGCGACGGTGCAGGAACACCACATCACCGACGAATCGAACCAGGCGACGGCCTACCGCACCGACTCCCCGACGACCGTGCGCAACAACAACCCGTTCCTCTATAAGGATCCCGACAACCCCTATGCCGTAAAAGAGGTCGTATTGCCGGTGGGCGGCATCTACGAACGTGACGACCGCAAGATGTACTCGTACGACTTCCGTCTTACGGCGACTTACAACACGACGATCAAGAACGCCCACATCATCAACCTGTTCGCGGGTATGGAGGTCAACTCGGCCGACCGCCACAACACCTGGTTCCGCGGCTGGGGCCTGCAATACGACATGGGCATGACGCCGTTCTACGACTACCGGATCTTCAAGAAGGGACAGGAAGAAGGGTCTAAATACTACACGCTGGGCGACACCTACTACCGCAACAACGCCTACTACTTCAACGGCACCTATTCCTACAAAGGGCGCTATACCGTGAACGGCACGTTCCGCTACGAAGGCACCAACAAGCTCGGCAAGTCGCGCAAGTCGCGCTGGCTGCCCACCTGGAATATTTCAGGCGCATGGAACCTGCATGAAGAGTCCTGGTTCCAGAAGGCACAGCCCGCGCTGTCGCACCTGTCGCTGAAGGCGTCCTATTCGCTCACTGCCGACCGCGGCCCGTCGACGGTGACCAACTCGCGCGTGGTGATCAACGCCTACACCCCCTGGAGGCCGTCGGCCGGCGACGGCGAATCGGGATTGAAGATCGAAGACCTCGAGAACTCGTCGCTCACCTACGAGAAGAAACACGAGCTCAACATCGGGGCCGACATGGGCTTTGCCAACAACCGCATCAACCTGGTAGTCGACTGGTACAAACGTAACAACTTCGACCTGATCGGCGACGTGACAACGCAGGGCATCGGCGGTATCATCAAGAAGAAGGGCAACGTCGCCGAGATGAAATCGAACGGCATCGAAATCAGCCTTTCGACCAAGAACATCAAAACCAAGAATTTCAGCTGGACGACCGATTTCATCTATTCGCACATCCACAACGAGGTGAGCAAACTCGAGACCTCGGTGCGCGTGATGGATCTGGTGGCGGGCAGCGGGTTCACGCTGGAAGGCTACCCCGTACGGTCGCTTTTCTCGATCCCCTTCATGGGGCTGAACGAGATCGGTCTCCCGACATTCCTCGACCAGAACGGCGACGTCTCGACGACCGGCATCAACTTCCAGGAGCGTGAAAACCTCTCTTTCCTCCAGTACTCGGGTTCGGTCGACCCGACCGACATGGGGTCGTTCGGCAACGTCTTCCAGTGGAAAGGGCTCAAGCTGAACGTCTTCATCACCTACTCGTTCGGCAACGTGGTGCGCCTCAACCCCGTATTCAAGTCTTACTATTCGGATCTCACGGCTATGCCGCGCGAATTCAAGAACCGCTGGATGGTAACGGGCGACGAAAAGAAAACAAACATCCCGACGATCCTTTCCCAGCGCATGTACCACGACAACAACAACCTGTCGCGCGCTTACAGCGCCTACAACTATTCGACGGCTCGCATCGCCAAAGGCGACTTCATCCGCATGAAGGAGATATCGCTGACCTACGATTTCCCGAAAAAGCTGATCTCGAAGCTGAAGTTCCAGAGCCTCTCCGTAAAATTTCAGGCGACCAACCTCTTCCTGATCTACGCGGACAAGAAACTCAACGGCCAGGATCCGGAGTTCTTCAACACCGGAGGTGTCGCGGCACCGGTTCCCCGCCAGTTCACGCTGACCATCCGCATCGGCTTATAGTCCCTAACACTTCAAAGAGAACAACAAGATGAAAAAAAGCATATTCTATACGTTCGGCCTCGCGCTGGCTGCCATTGCCTTCGCGTCATGCGACGATTTCCTGGACAAGATGCCCGACAGCCGCGCCGAACTGGATACCGAAGAAAAGGTCGTCAAGATGCTGGTGTCGGCCTACCCGGACAATACTTATAACATGTGCGCCGAGTTCTCGTCGGACAACGTCGACGACTATGGTTCGATAAAGAGTTACAACCAACTTCAGGAAGAGCTCTACAACTGGCAGGAAGTAAGTTCGGTCGAAACCAATGAAAACCCCAACGCGGTATGGGGCGATGCCTATACGGCGATCGCCGCGGCCAACCAGGCGCTCGCGGCCATCGAGGAACTGGGCGGTGCCAAGACAGCCAAGCTCCAGGCCGCCAAAGGCGAGGCGCTCATCTGCCGCGCATACGCCCACTGGGTACTGGTCAACATGTTCTGCATGCATTACAACACCAACCACCCGGACGACCTCGGAGTACCCTATATGGAACACGCCGAAACCGAGCTGAACCCGAAATACAGCCGGGGAACGGTAGCCGGGGTCTACGAAAAGATGATCGAGGACATCGAAACCGGCATCCCGCTCATCGACGACGCGATCTACTCGGCTCCCAAGTACCATTTCAACTACAAGGCCGCCTGCTGCTTCGCATCGCGCGTCTTCCTGTTCCACGAGGACTGGGACAACGCCATCAAATACGCAAGCATGGCGCTCGGGTCGGATCCCAAATCGCAGCTCCGCGACCTCGATTACCTGGCCGCATTCCCGCGCAACCCGTTGAACGACATTTCGAAAGCGTACAACTCCACGTCGCTGAAGGCCAACTACCTTATCTCGACGGGACTTTCCAATGCCGGCGCGATTTTCTGCAACTACGGGAGCCAGAACCGTTACACGCACGGCAAGTCGATCGCCGCCTACGAGACGATCGAGACATCCGCGACCACGATGAGCCCCCTGGGCAGCAAGTACGGCTGGAAGCTCCGCACATGGGTATACGGGTCAGGGCGCTACCTGCTTCCGCGGGTGCCGTACCTCTTCGAATACTCCGACCCCGTGCAGGCCATCGGCTTCACCCACTCGCTGTTCGTGGTGGCCAGCGGCGACGAAGCGCTGCTCAACCGTGCCGAGGCCTATATCATGAAAAAGGACTATCCGGCCGCCCTGGCCGACATGAACATGTGGGCGCAGAACCAGCTCACCGCCTCTTACTACAAAGGACTGACCGAAGAGTCGATCAACAAATGGGCAGATGCCCTGGGCTACGACATGACGCCCAAGGATCCCGAAAAACCCGAGGACGACCTGAAGAACATGTATCGTACGGCCAAGAAAAAACTCAACCCGGGCTTCGTTATCGACCCCGGCACGCAGGAGAACATGATCCATGCGATTCTCTTCATGCGTCGCATCGAATTCATGCACCTGGGCATGCGCTGGTTCGACACCCGCCGCTACGGAATCACCCTTTACCGCCGCCTGATCGACCAGGACGAGGATACTCTGGTCAAGGTGACCGACACGATGACCGACGAAGGCGGCAACCGCGACCCGCGCCGCTGCCTGCAACTGCCGCCCGACGTCATCGCCGCCGGACTGACGGCCAACCCCCGGTAAAAACGATAAAAAAGATTTTCGATTATGAAAAAGAACCTCATATATTTCCTCGTATTGCTTCTCTTCCCCGCGGTACTCGCAGCCTGCTCGGAAGACGACCTGAGTTCCACGAGCGTGATCCAGCCGCCGCAAGTCGTGCAAAACGATTTCGACCGTTGGCTCGACAGGCATTACCTCGCGCCCTACAACATCGAATTCCAATACCGCTACACGGACATCGAGTCGAGCATGGGTTACTACCTGACGCCCGCCGATTACAACCAGTCGATCGCGCTGGCCAAGCTGGTCATCGCACTCTGCCTTGAGCCCTATGACGAAGTGACGGGCAGCCGGGACTTCATCCGTGCTTACTTCCCGAAGATCATCTTCCTCACCGGTTCGCCGGCCTACAAGAGCAACGGCTCGATCATCCTCGGCACGGCGGAAGGAGGCAAGAAGATCACGCTCTTCAATGTGGATGCCCTGCAAATAGCCTCGATCGACGCCAGCACGAACTACTTCAAGACGATCCACCACGAGTTCGGGCACATCCTCAACCAGACCAAGCCCTATACCACCGACTTCAAGGAGATCACCGGAACGCTCTATGTGGGCGATTCCTGCTGGGATACCTACAAAACGGACGCCTCGGCACTCCAGGTCGGGCTGATCAGCCGCTATGCAGGCTCCGAAGATACGGAAGACTTCGTCGAACTGATCTCGATCTACGTCACCCGCCCGCAGGAAGCCTGGGACAAACTGCTCACGACGGCCGGCGCCGACGGTGCGGCCATCATCAACCAGAAATTCGAGATCGTCCGCAACTACCTGCAAAACAGCTGGAACATCAACATCGACGAACTGCGCGAGTCGGTACTGCGCCGTGCGGACGAAGTCCCCGACATGGATCTGGAATCCCTCGACGACTAACTAAAAAAAACTGAGCCATGAAAAAATTAGCGATAATACTTCTGGGGCTGTTCCCCCTGGTGCTGAGTTCGTGCCTGAAAGAGGAGGAGGATTATTTTGACAAAAGCGCCAGCGCCCGGATCGAAGAGGCCGTCAAGAACGCCATCTCCGTGCTCGAAGGCGCGGAGAACGGCTGGGCCGTGAAATACTACCCCAACCCCACACAGACCTTCGGGGGGTTCAACCTTTTCTTCAAATTCGACGACGGCACGGTAACCGTCAGCTCGGAGATCGAAAGCGCGTCGACGACCGCCACCAGCCTCTATTCCGTAGGGCAGGAAGCGGGTCCCACGCTGGCGATCGACACGAAAAACGAGCTGATCAACTATTTCGCCCACCCGCGCAATCCGGACGGGTACGGGTCGAACTACAAGGGGCTGGAAGGCGACTACCTGTGGACTGTCCTGAGCGCAACACCCGAAAAGGTGATGCTGCGAGGTGTCAAATCTGGAAGCCTCTACACCCTCACGCCGCTGGAAACCAGCGACTGGGCATCCGAAATGCAGGCATACAAGAACGCTGCCTCGGACATGGAGTTCCCCTCTTATGTCTGCGTCGTCAAGGGCGACTCGCTGGAGTGTATCACCACCTCGGAGGGCAAGTTCCTCTACCGGAACCTCACGATCAGGCAGGAAACCGACAAAGGCATCGAAAGCTACGCCGCGCCGTTCATCTACACCAAGACCGGCATCGAGCTGTACGAACCGCTGACGATCAACGGGGTCACTGCCCAGAAGCTCGATCTGAAGGAGGAGTACTATTTTGCCAACGAGGACGATTCGTTCATCATTTCGGGCCCCAAACCCGTTACCTCGGACAATATCCTCACATACGGGGCGGTCGAAACGACCTTCAATACGGTCAAAGTGACTGTAACCCCATCCAATTCCGACACTTACTACGTGGCGGCGTTCCTGCCTTCGGAGATCGCAGGTTATACCGACAAGCAACTGCGGAACGCGATCTGCGACCTGCTTGCGGCCGGCGACCTCTACTCGGGTGAGAAAACACTCACGTTCAACTACCTGTACGACCAGGCGGAATATATCCTCGTCGGTTTCGGTATCGACGCAACGACCATGGCCTCAACGACCAAGATATTCCGCCAGAGCGTGACGACGGGCACACTGCCGGATACGATGGCCGACGGGTACAAGGCATGGCTGGGTACATGGACTGTCACATCGACCTCGTCCGAGAAATCGAAGACCGCGTACAGCTTCGACATCGAAATTCGTCCGAGGACGATCGACGGCACCTATCTCGTACGGGGATGGGGTTATACGGTCATCAAGGACGACTACGAAGTCGATGCGAATTACGTCAGTTCGACCAAAGGCTTCCAGTTGTTCAAACGCGAGGTCGGCACGCTCGGCGACGGCGGGGCACTGACGCTGCTCCCGCGTATCCTCAACCACCAGACAAACGCCTACGGGCTGCTCAACACGAGTGCGTACCTGCTCTACGCGAAACCGGACGGGGAAGGCAAGGGCAACATCACGGGCCGTGAGGGTTCGCTCTCCGGCGGCGGTACGTTCACGATCGTGTCCGCCGACTTCTGGAACGTCAAGAACGGGTCGAACTACTACTTGCAGGCCATGGATCCCTACACCTACCAGGATTTCTTCGTCGGGCCTTACACGATGGTACGCAAATCCACGGACTACGGGCCGTCGGGACGTTCGGTAGCCAACGCAATGGGCATCGAAGAACGGCAGGCCGCAACTGCCGTTACCATGCCCCACGACGTGAAGGTTCCCTTCCGGGCCGAAGAGTAACCCGGGGCAGGCTGCACGGCGGGACATCCCGTAAAGATGTCTCCCGGCAGGCTCCCCGCAGGAAAAAACGCGAAGGGGCGGATCTGAGATCCGCCCCTTCGCCATATCCATCGGCAACCCTGTCAATCGAAGAAATTGTCGTCCTCGGCGATCCCGGGCTCCGTAGGGCGTTCGTCGGGATCGACCTCCTCGTCGCAGTCGTAGCGCGGCATCATCGCCGGACGGATGAACTGGTCGGCGCGGCTCACGCCGAGGCGCCCGTCGTCATAGACCCGTTTCATGAAGTCGCCCACGATCGGCAGCGCCATCACGCTGCCCTCGCCGCCCGCCACGAAATGCACTGCCTGGTCTTCGCCGCCGACCCATGCGCCGGCCACCAGTTTGGGCGCCACGCACATGAACCATGCGTCACGGTTCTTGTTCGAAGTGCCCGTCTTGCCGCCGATCTCCATGTCGTTGAGCCCGAACTGCCATTTCAGCCGCCCGGCCGTACCCGAGTTGACCACGTCCTGCAACATCGTCAGCATCGTATAGGCCGTGCGCTCGCTCACGGCATCCTGCGACTGGGGGATGAAGTTGGCGATGACGTTGCCCTGCCTGTCCTCGATGCGCGTCACGAAGATGGGATCGGTATGCACGCCCTCGTTGGCGAAGGTCGAGAAGGCGCTCACCAGCTCGAAGACGTTCGACTCCGAGGAACCGAGGCAGAGAGCCGGCACGGGGTCGATAAAGCTGCGTATGCCCATGTTATGGATAAAGTCGGCCACGGCGGCGGGCTGCTTGGCCTGCTTCATGATCCACGCCGAGTAGTTGTTGCGGCTGCGGGCGAGCCCCCAGCGCAGCGGGTGCATCACGCCGTCGTACTCGACCTTGCCCGCTTCCTTGGGCGACCAGGCCGTACCGTTGGCCGTCTCGATCGTCACGGGCAGGTTCGGCACCATCGTGCAGGGCGTCAGCCCCAGGTGGTCGATGGCGAACGTATAGACGAAGGGTTTGATGGTCGATCCGATCTGCCGCTTGCCCTGCTTGGCCATGTCGTACTTGAAATAGCGGAAGTTGGGGCCGCCGACATACGCCTTGACATACCCCGTGCGGGGATCGAGCGCCACGAACGACGCGCGCATGATCCGTTTGTGGTGCAGGATCGAATCGCGCGGGGTCATCAGCGTGTCGCGCTCGCCCCGGTACGTGAAGACCTTCATCGAACAGGGTTTGTCGAACGCCGCCATGATCTGTTTCGCGCTCGCCCCGGCATCCTCCATCTCGCGGTAGCGATCCGAATAACGGATGGCATGCCGCATGATCCGCTCCCGCTCCTCGCGCGTCGCGTCGATGAAGAGGGTCTTCGTATTGCGGTACTGCGCGTCCATACGGGGCTGGATCACGCTCTGCATCTGCTTCTGCACGGCTTGTTCGGCATATTTCTGCATCGTCGAGTTGACCGTCGTGTAGATCTTCAGCCCGTCGCGGTAGATGTTGTAGGGCGTACCGTCGGCCTTGCGGTTCTTGCGGCACCAGCCGTAGAGCGGGTTTTCCTCGTACTCCTTCACGGCCTGGTCGTAATCCCATTCGGTGTAGAACTGGTTGCGCTTGGGCCGCTCGGCGTTCATCACAAGGCGCAGCATCTCGCGGAAATAGGTCGCCGTGCCCTCGTTATGCGACACGGGCTTGTAGTTGAGCACGATCGGCAGGGCGCTGATCGAGTCGCGCTCCTTGCGTGTCAGCGCCCCGGCATCCTCCATGCGCGAAAGCACCAGGTTCCGCCGCGCGAGGGCGTTCTCGGGGTTGCGCACGGGCGAATACCGCGTCGGGGCGTTCACCACCCCCACCAGCACGGCCGCCTCCTGCACGTTCAGTTCGTGCGGCTCCTTGTTGAAGAAGGTCTGCGCCGCCGACTTGATGCCATAGGCGTTCGAGCCGTATTCGACCGTATTGAGGTACATGGCGGCGATCTCCTCCTTCGTATAGTTGTATTCGAGCTTCAGCGCCGTGATCCACTCCTTGAGTTTCGACACGACGAGTTTCGACGAACGGACGATACGCCCCCGGTTGCGCACCGTGTCGCGCGGGAAAAGGTTCTTGGCCAACTGCTGCGTGATGGTCGAACCGCCGCCCTGCGACGTATTCTGCAACAGCACGGTTTTCACCGCCACACGTGCCAGCGAAGGGATGTCGATCCCCGAATGGGTGCGGAAACGGGCGTCTTCGGTTGCGATCAGCGCCGCGACGATCGGCGGCATGTCATGCCCGTCGAGCCGGATGTGGAATGCCGAATCGGCCGGGAAAAGGTCTTCGTACTGCACATAAGAACGGTTCTGCACGAAGAAGGAACCGATCACCTTGCCGTCCTCGGAGTAGATTTCGGTGGCCAGGTTGCTGCGCGGGTTCTCCAGCTCCTCGAACGAAGGCATGCGCCCGAACAGCCCCAGGGCCGTCAGCAGCAACATGACCGCCAGCAACGCAAAGGGTGCGAAGACCACCCCCCATATCCATTTTATCGTTTTCGGGCTGACGCCCGCCTTTTTCCTTTGTGCCATAGGCCTGAAATTTGCGCTAAAGATACAAAATTTATTACAATCAGAACGGCAGCCCCACGGCCGCGGCCCACCAGACGCCCCCGGTGCTGGGATGGTAGACCGACAGCTTGAAGGTCGACGTCGCCGACGCAGGCTGGCGGAAAGCATTGATGTCGAACACGATGTCGCCGCCGACCGACCATATCCGCCGCCAATCCATGCCTTTGCCCGCAGGGCGGCGGAACTGCGCGTAGTCGCCGCCTGCGTTGAGCCGGATACGCTTGAAATAGAGCACCGACCCGATGCCGCCCTCGGGATACCACACCGGCAGCTGGTAGTCGAGCGACACGGCCGTATAATTGTTCGACACGATGTCCGCCGACGAGAAGCCGCGCGGGATGAGCCGCGTCGACTTGTAGCTCAGGGGCGCATAGCCCGCAGGGAACTTGTACCCGCCGACCGAAGTCTGGTAGGTGGCCGCCACCTTCAGCGAGTTGTGGGCGGCCAGGCCAGGCAGGTAGGCCTGACCAAAGAACGAGATCAGGTCGCTGAAATGCACGTTCGCGGGGTTGAACGTATACAGCGTGCTGAGCGTATAACCCCACCGGGGCGCAATGTCGCGGTGCGCCATGCGCACCTGGTCGGAATAACCGAGCCCGAACGAGAGTTTGTGCAGTCCCTTGCGGAAGCCGATGCGTTGGATATTGGAGATCTGCCCGCGATCCCATTCGATCTTGTCGAGGTTGGCGACCATGCCGTTCGAATAGTTCCAGCCGGCAGACACCGACAGTTGGCGGGTGTGGTACCCCCGCTGGAAATAGAGCGGCAGCGTCGCGGCGAGCCCTATGGAGTAGTATTTGTCGGGACTGGGACGCTTCTGGTAAATGGGATCGCCCGTCTGCGGATCGTACGACACCAGCGAATAGAAAAGCTGGTTGCCGCCGTACGATGCGTCCAGGTCGAGGTGCACGCCCAGCCCGAAGTAACGCACGCCGAGGTTGAAGAGCGACCCTTCGTTGCGGTTCCAGCCGTAGGAGGCATAAGCCTCGGTATTCGACAGCAGGTTCTGCGACAGGAGCGTAACGCCCAGATTGAGGTTGATATTATGCTCGTCCACGGCATCGAAGGGATTGAACGCCACGGGCATCCAGCTGTGCACGTTCACCAGGTTGGGCACCTTGCGGTAGCGCCTGGCGCGGAACGTACCGCTCTGACGTAGCGAATCGGCCCCGGTGAACCGCACCGTGTCGAGGTTCACCACGTCCCAGCGCTTGCGTTCGGGGTTCACGACGTTAAGCGGCAGCTTCGAGGGGGCGACCGGGACCAGCGTACTGTCCGCGACCCGCTGTGCGGCGACGCGGTACCCCCTGCGGTCATACGTGGTCAGCAACACCCCTTCGCCGTCCGCGGCGTCGTGCCACGGCGCCGGGGAAAACGAACCGAAGGCCGACGTGGTGATGCGGTATTCGCGGCGGGCCATCAGGTCGTAGCAGTGGGCTTCGTCCCTGCCCGAGGCGATCGAGCCGTAATAGAGCTTTCCGCCGCCTGCCCTGAGGTTGCTCAGTGTGATATAAGCCCCCTCGGTGAGGGGGAACACCCCTTCGTCGTCGATGCGTCCGAGCCACATGCCCGCGTCGTCGGTCACGATGACATAGTAGGCCAGCGTCACGTCGTCCCACGCCAGCCCGTGTATCTCGGTATGGCGGGGCGTGCCGAAACGCCGCTCGGGCTGCCCGTCGCGCTGCACTACGACCGTATAAGTCCCGTCGGGATTATACTCGACCCAGGCCAGTTCCCCGGGTGCCGGCGTCGGATAGAGCGCATTGCGCCGCCCGACGAAAGTACGTGCCGTCCCCCGCTCCAGATCCATGTAGCAAAGCTGGGAGTTGACCCGCTGCTCGAAGAGCTTCGAACGGCGGTACTCCGTCCACCATACGCGCCCGCCGTACATCGCAGGGCGGGTCGAGACCAGCCCCGTATAACACACCGGCTCCTCGGCACCGGTACGGGTGTCGAGCCGCACGAAACGCGACGGACGGTCGTAATCGGTCTTGAGCACCAGCACCGTCGTGTCGCTGAGCGGCAGCGGCCACTGGTAGGTCGTGTAGTTTCCTTCGGGCATCGCCACGAGCGGCGCGGCGCTGTCCCCGGTTCGGGGCAGCGAATCCCAATGACGTTCCAACGCGTCGAAGGTCTCGCGGAAAAGCTCACGGACATTCGTGCCGTAATATTTTTCGAGCGCGATGCGGGTCGTGGCCAGCATATAGGGGTTGCGCGAACCGAACCACGCCACCCTGTCCCACACGTTCTCGTCGTAACGCGCATAGGCATAAGAACATATCTGGTATCCCAGTTCGTAATGGTCGGGGATGTAGTCGCGGTAGGATCCGCAGAACCACTTGTCGATGTTGCGGCGGTCGCGGCGCCCCTTGTAATCGCGCCCCACACGCCCCATGGCACGGTAGCCCATCGAGAACGAAGGCTGCAACCCGCGGCCGAACGACGACATGGCGGTCTCCGACATCACGGCATCGCCCTCCATCGCCCATATCGGCATGCACAACAGGCCGATAGTCGAGCCCTGCTGCCCGAGGATATAGCTCAGGGCGCGTATCACGCCGCGGTTCAGGTTGTTATACTGCACCGCATGGCGGTATTCGTGCGCCACGAGCTGCTTGTACCACGGCATGGAATAGCCGTCGATGGCCGGCGAAGTGAGGAACTCCACACGCTTGGGCAGGTACATCACCAGCCCGTTCGACTGGAAATTCTCGGGGTGCATGACGAAGGGGATGCGCATGGGGCCGTGGCGGAACCCGTACGAGATGTCGGGCTGCACGGTGCGGATGTAGAACAGCGTGCGGCGTGCCACGCCCGACACGGTATCGGGATAGATCATCCGCACGTCGGGCGTGCGGATCGTGCTCCACTTCAGCCCCGTGGGGTCGGAACCCCACGTGTAATACTGCGCCCGGGCTTTCGGCGCGACACCCAGGGCGCACAGGAACAGTGCGGTATACAGCAGCCTGCGCATCTCAGGAGCCGGCTTTTTTACAGCGGTAGCCGCCCTTGGCGAGGATCTCCACAACGCGGTCGCGGTGGTCGCCCTGGATGATGATCTCCCCGTCCTTGGCCGTGCCACCGACGCCGCACCGGGTTTTCAGCAGGCGTGCCAGCTCCTGCAGGTCGGCGTCGCACCCGACAAATCCCCTGACGAGCGTCACGACCTTGCCCCCGCGTTGCTTGCGGTCGAGCCACACGCGCAGATCCTGCTGCGCCGGGGGCAATGTCACGGGCCCTTGGGCCGTGCCGGTGTCATATTGAAAATCGGGGTTGGTCGAGTAGACCATCCCGAGCCTCGCTTTCCAATCGTTGTCTGCCATATTGTTCGAATAGTAGGAATCGAACGTCCTTTTAGGACGTCTTATTTTGTGCAAAAATAATAAAATATTACCTTTGTTGACGTATGGCGAAAAAGTTCCGCGAAAAACTGCGCAAATTAAACCCGTTCACGCGCCCGGCCACGCTCGAAGAGCTGCCCAAACCGCTGCCGGCCAACCCCGACCAGCGGCTCGTGAGGGTTTATGTCGAAGGCTACGAGGACGTGGCTTTCTGGCGCGGCATCTTCGACCACTTCCAGAACCCCTACATGCGTTTCGAAATCTCGGTTCCCAACCGCGCCGACCTGCCCAAGGGCAAGAAGGTGCTGATGGGCATGATCCCCCGCTCGTCGGACGAACTGATCCTGTGCGTCGACTCGGATTTCGACTTCCTGTTCGCCGACCGTACGGAGCAGTCGCGCGAGGTCAACAACGCCCGCTACATGTTCCACACCTACGCCTACGCCACCGAGAACTTCCTCTGCTACGCCCCTTCGCTGCACAACGTCTGCGTCAAGGCCACCAAGAACGATACCCGCATCTTCGATTTCGTGCGTTTCATGCATGAATATTCCTGCACGATCTACCCGCTGTTCCTCTGGTATGCCTACTCGGCGCAGCTCTCCTCGGAGAACGTCTTTCCGCTCATCGACTTCAAGTCGGCGGTGCGCATCGGCTACCTCGACCTGGCGGACAACGGCGAAAAAACGCTCGAATGGCTCCGGCGCAACGTGGCCAAACGCGAGGAGATGCTCCGCAAGCGCAACCCGAAGATGATCGAACCGATGAAGGAGTTCGAGGAGCAGCTCAGGGGGCGCGGCCTGACACCCGAGAACGCCTACCTGTTCATGCACGGGCACACGCTGATGGACAACGTGGTGATGATCCTGCTGAACTCCGTGTGCGAGAAGTTGCGGGCGATGTCGATCGCCAAGATCACGGCCTCGAAGAAACAGGGCGTGGCGCTCAAGAACGAGATGGCGAACTACACCAACTCGCTGCGTTCGATCCGCGACGTACTGCTCGACAACGAGAACTACACCAAATGCCCGCTCTACAAACGCCTCCAGCGCGACATCGAAAAATACATCGCCCGCACGATCTGGAACATGAAACGCAGCGGCGCGATCCGCGACGATTCGACCTGGACGGTGCTGCGCAACATGCGGCAAGGCTCCGAAATAAAATAGCGAACCGGAAGCGGCC
>OFMG01001010.1_pt1 | contig 27266 bp, 26 predicted proteins | sample 1541751 | NCBI WGS metagenome assembly OFMG01 (sample SAMN04209232, study PRJEB22552) | human gut metagenome | biome: gut; material: feces | host: Homo sapiens | place: USA: Oklahoma
ACTTGAAAGTATAGTGTTTATGCGGATAATCGAAAATTAGATATAAAATTTATTTCACATAATACCATATTAATCGTAAAAAATGGTGCTATCAAAGGGAATGAAATATGCCAGAATTTTTGCCATGGACCAGCTCCATCAATGGCTGCTGCTTCATATACATCCTCAGGAATTGTCTGTAAACCAGAAATGTAAATGATCGTATTGAAGGCAATTGCCTGCCATGCTGTACATATAATGATTGCAACCCACGCAGTACTTTCATTACTTAAAAGACTGGTACTTAAAAATTCATTTCCAATCAATTTACCAAAGCTTGGAAGAATAAATGTAAAAAAGAAATTAAATACATAACCTACAACTAATCCTCCAAGAATATTTGGCAAAAAATATAAACCTCTGAAAAAACTTTTTCCTTTAATTTTTGAATTTAACAAAACCGCAAGGCAGATACTGATCACATTTACTACGATTGTTGCTGTTATTGCAAACTTAAATGTAAATAAATATGAATTCAAAATTCTGCTATCCTTAAACATATCGAAATAATTCTGAAACCCTACCCAGTTGAAATCTCCAAAGCCTCTGGAATCTGTCAAACTATACACAACTGCATTTATTAATGGGAATGTATTAAATGCAAAGAAACAGATTAATACGGGAAGTACAAATAATTTATAGGTTTTTCCAAGTTTAACTTTCTTCATAACATCCTCCTTTTTTATTTCTGAAGTTTTCGAATTAAATTTCGATTACTCTTCTTCCATTCTGTATCAAACTTATTTAAAAATGTTTTCATATCATTGTTCATTAAGTATCCTTGGATCATATCACCTGCTGGAAGATCTGCTGGATAATGATGATCTGGAAAGTCAACAACCCTATTATTATTAAAATATTTTTCCATCTCTTTTAAGTCATCTGGAATAGGGAATTTTCCTTTGATGCAGGAAACCGAACTAGATTGTTTCATATAGGTTACAACATTTTCATCTTGTAACATAAAATCAATGAATTTTAAACATTCTTTTTTATGATCTGCCTTCATAACGCTAAACATGACGTCAATTCCTGATACCAATTTTGTTTTTGATGCATCATTTAGTACAGGTAATGTAAACGCACCAAGATTCATATCTGGGTTTGTACTTCGAATCTGAGGAATTGCAAAGTTTCCAGTAAGGAGCATTGCAGAATCACCTTTACTAAAAGCATTTGTTCCATCATTATAAGAATATGCAAATGGATCCTTTTGCCCATAATTTAAAAGTTCTTTCAATTTTTTAGCTGGTTCTCCATAATGATTTGAGAAAGAATCTTTTCCCTGATTAACGTTATCATAAATTGTTGTTGAAGTAAGGTTTGCTGCCAATGCATTCCATGGAGTAATTCCTGTCCAGGAGTCTTTTAGCATAAAATAAAAAGGTGTCTCTCCATCTGATTTAATCTGTTTACAAAGGGAGATAAATTCATCCCATGTTTCAGGAATCTTCCATCCATATTTTTTAAACATATCTCTATTATAAAGAACGCCAGCGGCATTTGCTGCATATGGTACACAATATGTTCCTTTTTTCTTGCTCAGTTCCAATTGCTTTGCCATATCTTTATAGACGTCTTTTACTTTATCAAGTCCTTTATAATCGCTTATATCTACTATCGTATCTGCATCCACAAAATCAGCATAAGAACGTTCACCTCCTAAAATCGCTATATCTGGTGGATTTTCTTTTACCAAACGAGTTTTCAAAATTGTCATTGCATCACTTGGCGAATCCATCTGAATGTGAATATTAGGATTTTCTTTTTCAAATTTATCAATCATCTTTTGCAAGATGTCTACGGTTTCCCTTTTATAATTTAATATATTAATAGTTACCTTTTTGCCTGAATCTTGATTCGAACGACCACATCCTATCGATACCATACTAATCATGCATATCATCATAATAAATGAGATAATTCTTATCCATTGTTTTTTCAAATGTTTATCCTCCTTTTTATAATCTTTGTACAACTATTCCTCGAGAAACTGGTTTTATTATAGCATTATACACAAAAATAAGGAATGGATTAACTTAAGATGTTATATAGCAAAATACTATCTATTCCTTTTTTTGTTGAATTCATCTAGCATTTTGATATATAATAAAAAAAACCTTATATTCATTTATGAAAGGAGTCTTTATGAGCCAAAATACTTTTTCCATGTTCCCGAATGAACGATTTATTGATCTTAATATATACCAATTTGGTTATGAACAATGTTCCCCCTTACATTCCTTTGGACCATTTGTCAGGAATCATTATCTCTTTCATTATATAATTTCAGGAAAAGGAACTCTTCTTTCTACTTACCAAAACCAACTACGAGAATATAAATTAGAAAAAGATATGGGATTTCTGATTTGTCCGAATACGATCAACCACTACTTCGCCGATGAAAATGATCCATGGGAATATACTTGGGTTGAATTTGATGGTATGAAAGTAAAAGAATTTCTTGATCAATCTGGGGTTACTTTCAAAAAACCTATTTATCACCCTAATTCTATAGAATCAGCTCACAAACTTCGTGATCTAATTTTATATATAGCTCATCATTCGAATGAACCTCCCCTTCATTTAATTGGTTATATGTATCTGATACTAAATCAGTTGATTCAGTCTTCCAGTTCCAAACATGATGTTCAATCTGGAAAATTAAGCGATTTTTATATAAAAGAGGCGATTTCATTTATTGAACAAAATTATATGCGCAATATTACTGTTGAAAATATGGCACAATTTTGTAATCTTAATCGAAGTTACTTTGGAAAGATATTTCATGATAACATCGGGAAAAGTCCACAACAATTTTTAATTTCTTATCGCATGGGAAAAGCCGCTGATCAATTAAAAACAACAGACCTCCCTATCAAAGATATCTGTGAAAATGTTGGCTATCCAAATCAGCTACATTTCTCACGGGCTTTTAAAAATACATATGGTATATCTCCAAGTGAATATCGAAAACAAAACCATATTATCAAAAAAGATGATGAATAATCTAAAAAAGCTGCCACATAGGACAGCTTTTTTTAGATTTCTTACTTATTTTTCACCATTCAATCACATAATGATCATATGCATTTACAATGACCGTACTTTTATATTGTGATACTCTGTTCATATCGTGTCCATAATTCAAATGAATATGTCCATGAACAAAGAATCTTGGATGCCAGTAATCTATGATTTTTTGAAATGCCTGAAATCCCTGATGTGGATAATCTATTCCATCATTCATCTTAAAGGCTGGTGCATGTGTCACTAAAATATCAATTCCACTATGCTTTTTTAAGGCAAACCATAATTTTCGACATCTACGATTCATTTCTTTTTGCGTATATTGAAATTTTCCTCCATTATAATCAATTGATCCTCCCAGACCCATAATTCTGATCCCTTTATATACAACAATTCGATCTTCTACACAAACACATCCAAGCGGTGGATCACTCTCATAAATTTCATCATGATTTCCATGAACATATAGCACATCCCCATGAAAAAAAGTAGCCAGAAATGATAAATATTTCGGATTTAAATCTCCACAAGAAATGATCAATTCAATTCCTTCTAACTTTTTTGGATGAAAATAATCCCATAAAGATTTGGATTCTACATCAGCTATTACTAATATTTTCATCTTACAATCCTTTTTTTGCTGTTTTTGTTCCTTGCAACTCTACAATTTTTTTCGCTGACTCTTCCAAATAATCAATCGACGGAATTTCTCCTATAATATTTTCATAAAGGGAATCCATCTCAATTATATCTGTCGCACACATATCTTCATAAATCTGAAATTTTCCATCCGCAATTGATTGTTTTACAAATTCTATGAATCGTTTTGTTTCTTCATCTAGACAACTCGTATAAGCAATTGAAACTGCCCCTGCGGATAATCCCCACCAATAACTGATTGCTTTCCCTTCTTTCAAAAAATTATTACGATCCCAGCTTTTATCAAAAATACTTTTTATAATCTTTTCATAAAAAACATTCCAATTCCATATCGGTATTGCAATATGTTGAATTTCATCTCCTTTTTTAGAAAATAATCCAAATTCGCTGCATTGCTGATCCGGTGTTGTTAAATCCTGTCCTAAAATATAAGTTATATTCTCATCATTCAATATCCTCTTTGTGTCATTCTTTACTGTAGACCACACTAAATGTATCTTTGCTCTAGGGTTTGTCATCCTTACTCCCAACGCAAAAGCATTAATATTTGAAATCATTCCATATATCGGATAATCTGCTATGTAACCTATTTGATCTGTATCTGTTAAAATTCCTGCAAGTAAACCTAGTAGAAATCTTGTCTCATAAAATTTTCCATAATAGGTTCTCATATGTCCGCACCATATATTTAAAGAACAATTAAGAATCTTAATTTTAGGATATTCTACTGACATTTTCAGACTTGCATTTAAAAGAACAGGTGTTGTTGTAAAAATCACCTGACATCCTCTTTCAATTGCATTTTTTATAGCATGAATTGCTTGTTCCTCATTTCTTATATTATCATATGTTATCACTGAAATTTTATCCCCAAATTTCTTTTCCAATTGTTTTTTTCCTTCCATATGACTATATGTCCATATACTTGTTTTTGCTGATTTTACATTTATAAAAGCTATTTTAAGATGCTTTTTCTGGAACAATCCTCCTATTTTTGCTTCAGATTTTTCAGGCGTTTCCAACAATTTTGTATCATTCTTTTTTCCAAACAAAACCATATAGTCCCATGCTTTTAACATATTTTTCTGCATCTGCATTTTATCTTCTTCCAGCCATGCTTTGGCCCCAAAGATTTTAATATATGATAATATTGCGTCTCCTATTGTTCCTGGATACTTTTTCATTTTTTTCATAATCATAACCGTATTATAATAGGATGACTGAAAATCTTTCTGATTTTTTTCACTCCATGGAACTTCAAAGATATTCAAAAAACAATTCGCTAATTCTGAAAATCTTTGTGATTTTTGAAAATAGATATTATAATTTTTGGATAATCTGTAAAAATCCAAAAATTCATAATAAATCTGATTTTCTTCTGTATAATCTTTTTGAGGGATCAGTCTTACAACGTTCGCTAAAACACTATCGGCTCCTTCGTACTTTAATACACTGACTCTCTTATTTCCTTCTTGAATATAAAACTGATGCATAAATTCATAAGCGATGACTGGTTCCCGAATTCCTTCTTGTAAATGACTTTGATACAAAGCTTCCCACTTTATAGCGAATTCTGATTTTTCATCTAACAATGGATAAAAGTTTCTTGAAAAAGCATTTGTTCTTCCTTTTGTCTTTGTCCCAATGATCAAGTCAATCGGAATATACAATAATCCTATATCCTGCTCTGCTACAATATCTGTAAATGATAATATCTCATCCAATACCTGAACATAAGGATATCTGCCTTTAACAGAATCCCCTCGATATTCTTTTAGCCCTAATTTTCTCGCCTTTTCATATTCTTCCAATGCCATTGCTTAATCTCCTAGCAAATTATTTTGATAAATTACATTTTCCTCTTTAACAATACAAAAATCAAATGTTTGCAAATCTGCTTTTAATGCAATAGATTCATTCCCATAACTTCTTGTAATTTCCAGTGAATGCTCTCTTGGAATTTTCACTTCAATTTCTCCTTCCAGAGCAAATGCAGATTCCGTGTTTCTTAATTCCATCAATCGTTTTAATTCCTTAACAACTTTTCGTTTTTGTTGTTCTTCTATCTCTTCCATTGAAAAGTAATGTCGATTGATATCTCGACCATTTTTTGTCTTTTCCATAAGTTCAATATCATTTTCCCCTGCCATCATTCCTACATAATATACTTGTGGTACTCCTGGTGCAAAAAATTGAATAGCTCTCGCAAGCAGATATGCTGCATCATTATTTCCAAGTGCTGAATAATAGGTTGTATTTACTTGATAAATATCTAAATTATTGTATGCTTCTGTATTATAGATTTTTTTTACATTTGCTCCTTTTACGAACATCTGTTCTTTTGTTTTTTCTACTTCTTCATCCGGAAGTAAATCTTTTACATCAACGATTCCGATTCCATCATGTGTATCTAACGTAGTAAATTGCTTTTTAGGTGACATTTCTAACCAATGCTTTAAGTATTTCCCTTCTCCGTTATATAATGCATTCAAAACTAGTACAGGAAGTGCAAAATCATAAATCCAAAATCCTTGTTTTGCAATCTTCATCTGAATGCTATAGTGTTCATGGATTTCAGGAAGAATAATCACCTGATATTCTTCTAATATATCTTCAATCTCATGTAAAAGATTCCATATATCCGGCTCTACAAAAAAGCAGCTAGTGTCCGCTTTTTTTACTGCATAAGCAAAGGCATCCAAACGAATAATCGAAACTCCTTTTTTACACATATTGATCAGTGTATTTTTAATAAACTCTTTTACAACGGGGCTTTGTACATTTAAGTCCACTTGTTCCGCATCAAAAGTACACCATATCTTTTCTTTTGTTCCATCTCCAAATTCTACCTCTATATATGGTGCTCTTGGTTTTCTCTTATAAATTTTATCTACCTGTTCTTGTGTTGGCTCACCATTTTCCCAAAAATTTTTGTAACGAATAAAAAAATCTTTATATTCTGATTCTTCCTTTTTTTCTTTAAAATCATTAAAATATGTTGAACTTCTTGAAATATGATTTACCATAAAGTCAAACATCAAATAATAGTTCTTACTTAATTCTTTAATATCCTCAAAACTTCCAAAGCGTGCATCTACCTGATCATATCGCATCGGAGCAAATCCTCGATCCGCTGAAGACGGGAAAAATGGAAGAATATGAATTCCTCCAACAGCTTTTGCATAATATTTATCTATAACAGATTTCAATTCATTCAAATCATTGCCTAAACTATCTGCATAAGTGATCAACATGATTTTGTTATTTAATTTCATAAATTTCTCCTATCTTATCAATACTTTTTGTTTTTCATATTGTATCATTATAGGAACAATCATGTACATAACTACATATTTGTTAAAATATACCATTATGCTATATTTCCATTAAATAATAGTACATAACTAGCATTAAGATAATTTCTTTTTTGTGACAGAATTAATCATATGTGTCATTGCTGACTTGTTTATCAGAAATCATTATTCCAATTTTCAGTAATAAACATAAAACATAGGTCCTGTCGTACAAACAGTGATCGTATCTGCGATCGGTTCCGCCAGATAAACGCCCATTGCTGCATCTGAAATAAAATGTGGTAAAAGAAAGATCAATGGAATCAATATGATGATTTTTCGCCAGATCGTAAGGAAAATGGCTTTCGGCGCCTGATCTAATGCCACAAAGCTATACTGGCACGCAACCTGTATTCCATAAATTAAAAGCATTGCCAAGTAAACTCGCATACTTTTATTGGTATAAGCAATCAAATCCATATCATTTGTAAAAATCGATGAAACTGCTGTCAGAGAAATCATACAAATAAGCCAGATCAAAAAGGAACTGCTGACACAACTGATCAATAATAAACGAAATGTTTTCTTTACCCCTGTCGATATTTTTTGCTCCAAGGTTATAACTTAATAATGGCTGTGCCCCTTGAACAAGTCCCGGTAAAAGCAGCATGACAAACTGCATAACACTCGTTAAAATACTCATTGATGCAACCCGCCATATCTCCCCCGTATTTTTGCAAGGATGTATTAAAACTGATCGCTACCATATTTTCTGTTAACTGCATTAATGCTGGATAGGCGCCAAGTAAGATGCATGGCCAAAGAATCGGCCCGCCAAATCGGATATTTCTTAAATAAAGTTTTAGCTGGCTTGCAGGATTTTTAAGGTAATGAATCACAAAACATGTGGTTACTCCTTGTGCAATGACCGTTGCCAGTGCTGCCCCCTTGTGCTGTAATAAATGCATTTAATCCTAAAGTTAACTGTGTAAATAATGTACCCAGACAATAAATATTCATATAGTCGACTGCATAAGTAATTGTATCATCACTTGCACCAAACAATTGTAAAATATTTTTTCCAAAGGTAAGCATGACTACTGTTATTATTACGGATAATGCGATCAACATCCATGTACAGGTTCCCATCACTTTTTCTGCCTGTTCCTTTTTGCCTTTTCCCATAAAAATAGATGCCTTCGGTGCACCTCCCATGCTTACGAGTGCTGCAAAAGCTGAAATTGCCAAGATAACTGGTGCCGTAACCCCAACACCTACTAATGCCTGCTTTCCGGCTCCTGGGATTCGTCCGATAAACATCTTATCTACTAAATTGTATAGGATATTAATAAGCTGTGCTGCTATGGCTGGAAGTGCGAGTTTTAAAAATGCTTTTGGCACTGGCATCACAGCTAACAGCTCATCTCCTGATTTCTTTTTATATTTTTCCACAAAACCACCTTCAAACTATTCTTTTGTCTTATTATAGCTTGAAGATGTTTGCTTTTTAGGTAACCATGAAATTTATTAGTAGGCATTATCGTAATTACATATCTGAATTGCTGCACCATTTTCCATAACAGAAAATCCATATTTTTGATAAAATGGTACATTATCCTTATCTTCTGGCATTCCATCGATATACATAAAATCTTTATATTTTTCTTTCACATATTCGATGATCATCTTCCCTGCGATTCCCTTTCCTTGATAGGCAGGATCTACCAGAACATAGTGAATCTGTGCCAGCATTTCCGTATCATCTAACACTCTTGTTAATCCAACAAGTTTCTGATCATCCCATACCGTCAATACAGTTGATGAGTTCATATTCTAATGGACATCTTATATCATCTTCTAATTTCTTTTGATATTTCGCCATACAAAATCACCCTCAAACTATTCTTTTGCTTTATTATAGCTTGAAGGTGATGATTTTTGAAGTTACTATGAAATTTATTAGTGACTCTTTTGCCTAGATTTCTTTCTTGTTATCTGCCCCTGGTGTTGTGACGATGACTTTCTCAGGTGTGATGATCAATGCTCCTTTTGCAGTTGCTGCGCCATGAAACATTTCTTCTACCATTGCCTTAAATGTATCGACAATTGCTCCTTCTGTTACGTATTCAGCTGTTCCTTTAATCTGACATCCTTCAAGGTTCTGAGCATTGTATACAGAAATTGCAATTTTTCCATCGTTTGCTTTGATGTTGTTTAATGTTGTCTTAAGGAAAACATCCCCTACAACTAATTTTCCATCCTCTGTCACATCTTTAAAAGCAACTGGAACTACATTGGGTTCTCCATTTGCACATGTTGCAAGATCCCACATACCTTCTTTTAATAATTTCACTACTGATTCGTTTAACATTTTGTATACCTCCGTTGTTGTTTGATCAATTATTTTGTATACTCATGTTATCGAATTTACTTTTATTTTGGAAGATATTAGGAAATTTATGAGTTGATATTAAATTTCTTATCTCCTCGTTAATATATTTTCTCATCTAACACTTCAATGTAAAAACTTACCGGTCTAAACCCGTCATTGCAACTGATCATCGCTGAGTTTTTGTTTTTCATCCAGCCTTCATAAATATCACTGCCTCCATATGCTAATGTCATAACAAATGGTGAAATACTCTCCCATGCGCTTTCACAAAATCCTTCTGGTCGTTTCCATCCTTCTGTGATAAATACTTGTCCTTCTTCTATATCGCAGGCATGCTGGATTGGATTTTCATACTTTTCCATTAGATCTTTATATTCTGTTTTCCGTACTGCGGTAATTTTACATCGTTTCATTGATTTCTTCCTTTCTTGTGCTTCCATTGTATGTATATCCGCTTATCGTTACTACAATATTGATGACAATTTATAAATATTAATATAACCCACACCAAGTAAAATATAATTGAATCTGCATTCTTGCGAAGGGAGCGACAAGTGGGGAATTGGTCGGATTATGTCTTAAAATTATTTCAATCCACACTCCCACGAAGGGAGCGACAGAGCAGAAGCAGTTACTTTTACTTTGTATGATTTATTTCAATCCACACTCCCACGAAAGGAGCGACACAACTTGGTGCAACATGGATTCCTGCTCATTACATTATTTCAATCCACACTCCCACGAAGGGAGCGACGGGTATTTAGCAAGGTACAACCGATGCGTTGTATAATTTCAATCCACACTCCCACGAAGGGAGCGACGGAATCTGTAGAAGATTTTGCAAAACTTGTGACAGATTTCAATCCACACTCCCACGAAGGGAGCGACCTTTCAGCCTTGAATCTATTGTAAGTCCACACATTATTTCAATCCACACTCCCACGAAGGGAGCGACGATATTATGGGCAATCGTTATGGGAGTGATCGGAATTTCAATCCACACTCCCACGAAGGGAGCGACGGATTTTTTCAAATGCCGTATAAAGATCTAAAAAATTTCAATCCACACTCCCACGAAGGGAGCGACGTATTTATAATCCACAAACGATGGGGCGACTTGTGGATTTCAATCCACACTCCCACGAAGGGAGCGACTCGGAACAACAGAAATGTTTGTATTTCCATATTTATTTCAATCCACACTCCCACGAAGGGAGCGACGCAGTGCCGCACGAGATCGACAGTTGGTATGTTGGAATTTCAATCCACACTCCCACGAAGGGAGCGACGGTATAGCGACGACTGGGAAAAATATAGCTTATGTATTTCAATCCACACTCCCACGAAGGGAGCGACTAACGGTTTAGGAATGGATATCTATACATACAACATTTCAATCCACACTCCCACGAAGGGAGCGACGGCGTTGCGTCGCTGAATCTGCTCCTCACGCGCACATTTCAATCCACACTCCCACGAAGGGAGCGACAGCAATATTAACCAATAATTTTCTAATTTTTTGTTCAATATCACTAATAAATTTTATCTTATATCTACAAATCATTCAAATACTATTTATTTTTAGATACAAATTTATTTTTTACTTCATATTTTAAGTGCGAATCTCCCACTCTTTTTATGTTTGCTATATCCTCGCATCACTATAAAATCAATGGTTGATCAACTTGTATTCCTCTGTCTACACCAAAATGTTCTACTTTAGTCTGATATTTATTCCCTAAATAATATAAACGCAAGCTATCCACATTTTCATCTATGATATCATTTAAGAGTGCTTTTAGCATCACACACTGTGCATTATCAACAATGCATTCAAATACAGAATTTTGTACTCGCCTTCCATAATTTTCACATTGCTTTGCCACTTTTCTCAGTCTCTTTTTCCCTGCTGCTGTTTCTGTATTTACATCATAAGTAATTAATACTAACATTTGATTTTATCACCTCATTTCCACAAAAATGCTGGATAACCATCTAAATCTCCTCTTAAATATCTCGTCAATAACATAGCCTGAACATAAGGAACCATTCCCCATTCTACCTTTTCCTTTAAGAATGGATGTGTGATTACTTCTTTTTTCTTATTTTGCCATTCCATCAGCAACTTTTTTCTTGAATCATCATCCATTAAAACTGCACCATTTTCCTTTTTAGTAAAATTCTTTTTATTTACAATTTTTTTATTAATCAACGATAATACAAATCGGTCTGCATAAACTGCACGAAATTCTTCAATCAAATCTAATGCCAAGGATGCTCTTCCAGGACGTTCTGTGTGTAAATATCCAACGCAAGGATCCAATCCAACAGACTCCAATGCAGACGTAATCTGATTTGTTAATAGTGTATAAACAAAAGATAACATTGCATTCACATTATCCATCGGCGGCCTTTTACTTCTGCCATGGAAAGAAAAATCTTTTTTCTGCTGTATAATAAGCTCATCAAAAACACTAAAATAAATACTTGCCGCTTCTCCTTCATATCCCCTAAGTTGTTCCTTAGATTCTGCATTTTGTATATATTGTAAAAATGTTTTTAATTGTAGTGATGCCACTTTTACCCGTTCCTTATCAATTTGCATTGCATGATCTCTGATTGCGCGTTCTAAAACCCACCTTGCATTATATACTTTTCCAGAAATACAATTTTTCGAAATTTCCAAGCTACGTTTTTCGTCTTTACTACTTGTATATTGACGATCTCTCAAAATGACATTTCCACGTGTTTTTCCAGTTACTCGTGCTAAAAATTTTCCCTGTGGCGTTAAATAACAAAGAGAAATATTCCGATCAGCACATGCACCCATAAGTGCAGGGCTTGTCCCTCTGTATCCAAAAGAAACGATTCCTTCTAAATTGTGTAATGGCACCTTACCAACTTCTTTTTCTCCATCATAAATAACAATTGTTTCTCCATCTAATCCCAAATATCCATTTTCGGACATTACATATAAAGTATTTAATAATTTTTTCATTTCCTGTCCTCCTCAAATATCTGTGACATATATTTTTTCACGGAAACTGTTTTCTCTAATTTAGGAAGACAAAGATTTTTTAATGAGCAAGATTGGCATGCCTTTGTCTTTTTTACTTTAGGAGTATAATTTTTCTTATAATATTCATGCATCTCCGAAAACATATTCTCAACTTCTTCTCTTAGTTCTGATGAAAAATACACTTGTTCTCTCCGTCTGGTTTCTCCATAAAAAATAGCTCCTTCTTCAATCCTTGTTGAAAACATCTCCTCCAAACACATCGTCTGGGCTGTCAACTGAAGTATATCTTCATTTGACTTCTTGGGTTTTCCTTTTTTATATTCTACTGGATATATAGAATATAAGTCTCGATGCCCAAATAGTTTAACGCCATCTTCACATTTATGGAATTCCACAATATCACATTCTCCACTAATACCTAATGTCCGTGAAGAAACTGGCAGTGCCCGGACGATCAATGTGTCTTTTCTTTTTTCTTTAAGATATGGATCATGCGCTTTCTTATGCATTAGTTCACCTACAACTGTATGTACATTTTCTTCCCATTGTTGTTCAATATGAATTAACGCCCACTGCCTCCTGCAAAACTTAAAATGTTGTATTCCCGATATCATTAAATATTCTTCTTCGGTATATTCCATGTAATCATCCCTTTTTTACTCAAATATGCACAATTTGTTTCCTTCAACACCATTTTTTATTTAAATCATCTGTTTCACTTCCACCGAATCAGGAATATTTTCTCTATTGATATGAACTTCATAATCCTGATATTTTCTTGGATATTCGACATTATCCTTTTTCATTACTTCTACAGAATCAAACAGCTTATATGCAGGACAATCCCCTAATTCTTTACTATGTTTAAATACTATTAATTCTCGAACTGCCATTTTTCCTCTTGCAGCGGAATGATCATTTTCAAACATATTAATAATAGCTTCCCATAAAAGTTCCAAATCATCTTCTGAAAAACCTGTCACCTTTCTTGCAAGATTCGCTGAAATGTATCCTTCTGCACGATATAAACCATATGGCACAATACACTTTCTTCCCATTTCTGTATTCTTCTTCTCTGCATCTTTTTCTGTTGTAATTGCAACTCTTGTAATTGTTACTTCCTGACTGATAATCGGATCAATACTTCGTGCAAATCCAATTTGAACAGGTCCTCGTACCTGTCCACAATTTAGTGCAGCTTTTACAAATGTCGTCATAACTGCTCCAAATGTCCTGATATCATAAAAGTTATCACACATATAGTCTCTTAATTTAATATCAACATCTGGATCTGTTTTCTTTAATTTTTTCACGGCCTCTTTAATTTTTTTATCGTCTGTTTCCTCAATACCAATACTTTCATATGCTTTTCGATCACTTCGATTTAATGGAACATCCTCTTTAATATAAATTTCATATCCCTTTGAATCTTCTTTTACCATTTCAACATAATTACGAATCTTGCGTTTTAAACAAACATCTGTAACTAATCCAAGTCCACTTTCCGGATCAATTCTTGGCATATTCCCCGCATCCGGATCTCCATTTGGATTTCCATTTTCCACATCAAATAGTACTACAAATTCATATCTGTTTTTAATTGGTTCTCCCATTTATTTATCCTCCTTTTTTTCATACTTTTTTTGCATCTGATGATAATAACCTAATATAAATTTTCCTTGCTCTTCTAATGGTAATTGCTTTGGAAAACCATCTTTTGTCATTTCAATTTTCCCTATAATTTCTGTCAAACTTATTTCATACCACTTTTTCTTTTCTGGATGTTCTCTTTCTAATTTTTTAGTATGACTATTTTTTAGTTTAATTAAAATAGGGAATACCAATGCAGGCGTAGCACATGCAGAATTAAAATAACGATCCCTAATTGTTGTATTAATTCCCGGATTAGCATCCTGCTGAATAGATTCCAACACCGCAAATAATCTTCCTAATACATATGCCTGATCTTCACTTTCCTGATTTAATGCCATATATTCTTCTCCTTCTTTCCATTTATAATTCTTTATTAATACAGCTTTTATAATCGCTGCTCTTCCACTTGTTACTTTTCCTTGTTCTGAACGAACTCTCAACACTGTACTGATATATAAACTCACAGGATAACGATCATTTGCCAATATTGCTTTTAGCGTCATTGTTATCATATTAGAAAACTGTTTTTCATTTTTGGCTTTTGAACTTACCGTCTCTAATAACATTGCCTCAATTCCTAAATAAATTCTATCTTCCCATGCAGGTTGTATAACTTCCATTCGCTTGTAATGTTTTTGAATATTATTAAGAATTTCTCCAAATGTATTTTGGTAGAAAAATCGGACAGATAATCTTGCCGCATTTGGTGCTAAACCAAGAATATAAAATTTTTGATCTGGATTTATTTGTATATCTTCTGTGTCTATCCATATATTTTTCTCAAGATTTCCAAATACCTTCTTTAACTCATCCTGATTATCTGGTTGTGGATTGATTAACGTAAAAAAAGTTCTTTGATATGTTTCTTGTGCAGATTCTGCCCAATAAACAATCATAGAATCTCCCAATCGGAGTGTATATTCTTTTTTATTCAGAAGATAATTCAATGCTGTTGTATACGCAAACTCCGCATATTTTCCAACTGGAGCATTATAACTCTGTTCTTTTCCATAAGATTCAAATGCTGTAGCGTTAAACGAAACTAATGCTGCACCACTTGATTGTGCTCCTGGAACACCTTTTATTCCTCTATGTATACGTGCAATTTCTGTTTCTTTTCCTGTAACAAGACATTTACCTATTTGTCCTTCTTTTATTCGTCCTTGATAATCTTCCCATGTTTTTTGTATTTCTTCATCATCTTGTGCATAATGATCTCGCATTCCAAAAATAATATTTCCGCCATCATTTAATTCTTCCCAACGCTCCTGCACTTTTGGATTGTCTTTTGCTTTTTCTGGATCCCATTTTTCAAAATATTTGCAGATAGCCTTTGCAAGTATACTTTCTGTATCCTTTAAAATCTCCAAATGTTTTTTCCTAGAATCTTCAAAGCGGTCTTTTATATCAGAATTTGTTCCTTCTATATTAATTCCCATTAAATATTTTGCATTATCACATAAAAAATATGCAGGTGGACATTTTCCACTTCTTGAAAACATTTCTGGCACGCACAGAATCTGTGGTTTTAATGCTTCTGTCTTTAATGAGATAATCTGCTTTACCGTTCCATCTTCTTTCAACTCAATCATATAAGATACTCTGGCCAGACACCAACCTAATTTAGGTATTCTTTCATCCATTGGTTTTTTGTCATTTTGTTGAAGAAGATCTTCGTAATAGCGTACTAATGATTGCAATATCACCGAATCACCTCACAATCTCTAAGATCTAAAACTCCTCTCTTCATAACTGCTCTAAAAAACATTGGTTCTATATGATTACTGTCACTATAATCCATATCATATAACATAAATCCTAAATCTTTTTCTGATACTTCGTCATAAATTGTATGTATTTCATCTTCTTCACATAAACAAAATTGTGCTGGAAATTCTCTACAGCCAAAATATGGCATATGATAGCATTGGCCTCTTTTCAAGCGTCTCATCATGATATCTTTAAATTTCCCTGGATTATCTGAAGCATTCGCTTTTTCCGTCATTTCAAAATGTGCCTCAATCACATATGATACATCACATAAAACCAAAGATGCTCTTTGTACAATTTCTTCCTTTGTATTTAAATAGAGTTGTTTCTTTCCGCCATTGTATACTTGTAAGGCGTTACTTGCAGATATTTTACTTTTTACTTCGTTACGTCGTACACTGGTAAATCGAATTGGATTTTTTACATAAATCTTATCAATGATCCATCGAAGTCCTGGATGCCAGTAAATCGCTTCTAAAATCCCTCTTGCAGCAGATGGGGTCATAACATCATATGAGCATCGTTCAACCTTCATCTCTGGCCTGCTAAAGAGTGCATAATCTCCCCATACCTGAACTTTGACTCCCTTTGCCATCTTATAATACTTCTCCTTCCTTATAGCATGCTGCTATATAATCTCGTGATTGATAATAAAAATCCGTATTATAATCCGAAATCACTGCATCAATCCATGAATGATATACTTCCCAAATTCCTTTCATTATTTCATTATCTGTATAACAATCCTCGATCAATCGCTCATACACTTCTCCAATGTCCCAGTAATCTGGCACTTTGTATCTGCAACTTCCAACATTATCGTAATTTCCATCTTGTATCCGATATTCTTCAATGAATTCCATTGCTACCTTCTCAATCGACTCACAATGGAATACATCTGAATAATTATAAATTCTTTGAATTGTATCTTTCCCTAGATCTTCCACTATTTTACATCTGGTTTCTTTCTTTGTCCGTCCTATATATTCAATCAGACTACATGTATAAAATAATGCGTTATTATTTTTCGCTGCCATCTACAACCTCACTTCCTATATACTTCAATGTATCCAATGCAGATATTGTATGAAAGCTAATCTGATGTGTTGGATGATTAAATTTAGCCAACTCCCAAAACGCTGCTCTAGAAATTTTCCCATCAATATAATTCTGAATATAATTGTAAATGGTATCATCTGCCATTGGTCCTTCTACGATATCGTATGTATGCGGTTTCCCACTTCTACACGCTACAATAAAATCTAACCATTCTTCCGACATCTCCTCAAATATAAGATATTTTAATTCATAATTTGGTGTATATTCATAAGAATTTAAATATCCCTTTATCCCATAACGGCTTGCCCAACGCTTTGCCTGATTCGGAAGTTTTGTACAATAAAATCCAAAATAAAAATCTTTATGATATTGTTCTTTTCGAATTTCTGGATATTTTACAATTTCTCTGCTTCCATGGTACAAAATCATATCTTATACTCCTTCCTTCCTATAATTTTATTTACGTATTACTTTATAAGTTGACTATACTACACTTCTTTATATTTATCAAGCCACTTTTTAATATTGTTATATAAAATTCTATTGAAAAAATTAATATATAAAATACTATTGAAGAATTAATTTATTACTGTATATTGCTATTTTTATTAAAATCCTTTATACTAACTTCGTCTAGGAAACTAGTGGATTGAAATAATAGTATTTTTGATAATGAAAATGTACAGCGGTGTAAAGAGTTTAATCTTTACACCGCTGTATTATAATCTTCTACACAAATATTGCAATTCCATTATCCATCGCATAATCCAATCCATAATCTTCCGAATATTGATCCATTGACACAAGTTCATAAAAATCTTGAATATCCTCTGAAACTAATTGTAACATACCTGCACCATTTAGTTTGCCAAAGAAATCACCATAAATTTGTACGCAATATTGTCCTGCTTTTCGCATTCTCTCTTTTGACGTTCCTTTTGTTTTAATTTCATCTAAAATTTCTTTTGCCTCTGGTTCTTTACAAATAAAAATTGTCTTTGTCTCCTGCTCAATCAACCGAAACTCCTTTGCAACCTTTGCAAAATTATACTTTCCATCATGAAATTCTTTCATAATATCTTTCTTATCCAAATTTCTACCGTGAAATTTATATAATCGCTTAAAATAATCCGTAATACATTCTAAATCAGATATATCTTCATAATCCTGTACAACAGATTTTGTAACATCAATCTTTTTCTGTTGGCTAGGTATCACTTTTGAATCTTCAAAATCATATATATACACCTTACTTTCTTCAGTACTTTCGTTTCCATTTCGGTTACAACGGCCTGCTGCCTGAATCAATGAATCAATACCTGCTATTTGTCTATAAACACTCAAAAAATCCAAATCAACACCAGCTTCTACAAGACTTGTGGCTATCAAAATGCATCGATCCTTATTATCCAATCTTTCTTTTACATTTGCTAACACCTTTTTTCGATGTTTCGGATACATCGTTGTTGATAAATGATATACTCCTTCCGACTTTAATAATTGATATAATTCTTGAGCTCTTTTTCTTGTATTTACAATGCATAATGCCCTTTGTTCTTTTTTTAATCTTTCTGCCATATTTTCTTTTGAAATATTACCAATATTTTGATATGTCGCCCGTCTAAAGAATTCAAATTCTTCTTCCATTCTTGGACATAATTCAACAAAATTTTCTATTTGTCCAAAAAAATTATCTAATGATGGTTGTGTTGCTGTACACAATACTATGCTTGTCTTATAATTTTGTACTAATTCTTGCAGCATTGCTGTACATGGAATAAGATAATCCATCGGAAGCATTTGTGCCTCATCAAGAATAATTACACTATTTGTAATATTATGTATTTTTCTACATTTTGATGATTTATTCGAAAACAGAGATTCAAAAAATTGTACATTCGTAGTCACAACGATTGGTTTATCCCAATTTTCACTTGCAAGCTGCATTGGTCTAAGTTCTTCTGAATCTTCATAATCTACGTTACTGTGATTTTCTAATACATTCTCATTCCCTAAAATTTCTCGAAATACCTCTGCATTTTGCTCTATAACACTGATATATGGAACAACATAAATAATCCGATCCATATGATGTTTCACAGCATGATTTAGTGCAAATGCAAGCGATGCTATTGTTTTACCACCTCCTGTTGGAACTGTTAACCGAAAAATACCTCTATCTCTTTTTCCTTCTTCTATACAGTTTCTTAATATTTCTGTTCTTCTTCCATTTACCGTATCAATATCGTTATTTTTCAACCAATCTGAAATACGATTTTCTAACTTTTTCAATAGAATGTTCATACTTTGACCTGATTGTCGTTCCACAAGCCCATTTTTCATAAAATATTCTGTATCCAAAAAATCTGCATCTACTAGGCAGGAATAAATCATTCTTGTAAATGTACTTAATGAAAAATCTGGATTCGAAAGTGTGTTTATATCGAACGGTTCTGTATAAATCTCTGGAATTTTAATTTCTTCTTGATATGCTTCATAATTATATATTTTCTTTTTATATCTTCCACATAAACTTGAACGTTCAGCAGTGTTCCCATAGTCTGGAAGTCCTGCATGATGTCCTGCAATACAGTAATCTAACACTGGCAAATTTATTTTTTTACAAAGCTGTGCCCCTGCTGTCGCATGATCTACCATATTATTTGTATCTTCATTAATCTTTTTTTGAAACTCTTCTGAATATTTTCCAATATCATGAAGCATTCCGCCACAGTATCCCCAATCTTTACTTCCAAACTTCTCGGCAAATTGTCCAGCTAATGTTGCTGTTCCAATTAAATGTTCCTTAATTGTTTGTTCCCTTTCTCCATCTTTATGTGCAATATACTTCATCTTATCATCCTTTTCTTTCATTTTCTCCATACACGACAAAAACCCCACGTAAAAACGTGAGGTTTAAGAATGGACTAGGCGGGAATCGAACCCGCGTCCAAAAGCCAATTCACATGAGGCTCTCCCATTACAGTCAGTCTTCTTTCATTCCCTCTACCGTGCTCCGACTAACAGGATCACAGCTTCAGTAGCTTCATCAATACTTTAACCGGCACAAAGCTTGACCGATCAAGGGTCCTGCATGTTTGAAGCCAGGATTCCAGACTACAGGTGATCTAGAGCTGACTGCTGCAAACTAGGCAGCGTACGCTAATTTATTATCTGCGTTTATATTTAAGTTTGTACCGTAAGGTGGTCCCTCCCAATGGCTCCTCAAGCTTCATAACCCCTGTCGAAACCTTTACTAGCCCGGAATTAATAAGCTTGGTTCGAGACTGAGAGCCTTCCCAGTCTCGAAATTATATTATATAGTCTCTTATATAGGATGTCAAGTCTTTTTGTATAACTTCTTATACAATCTTTAATCTTCCTTGAAATTATCCAAAGTTTCTTACTTTGAAGTCTCTCTGTGCTTCTCTTAACTGATCTCTCTTTGAGATATCTTGTCGTTTGTCGTAGAGTTTCTTACCTTTGCATAATCCGATCTGAACTTTCACCAAACTTCCACTAAAGTATACTTTTAATGGAATCAATGTATATCCCTTCTGATTGATCTGTCCGATCATCTTGGAAATCTCCGATTTATGCAATAATAGTTTTCTTGTACGAAGTGGATCTTTGTTGAAGATATTTCCTTTTTCATAAGGGCTGATATGCATCTGATGAATGAACACTTCCCCATTATCAATATCAACAAAGGATTCTTTGATGCTGCAGTGTCCTTGTCTTAAAGATTTTACTTCAGTTCCATGAAGTACGATCCCTGCTTCAAAACTGTCTTCTACAAAATAATCATGTCTTGCTTTTTTATTATTTGCTATGAGTTTAATTCCATCCGTCTTCGCTTTGCTCATAATCATCATCCTCCACTAACTCAAAATCAATATTCTTAAGCATCATATCCACATCTTTGACACGGATTTTTGCCTTCTCTCCTAATTTAAATGTTCTTCCAGTTCTTTCTCCTACCATGGAATAGGTCTTCTCATCATAGTAATAATAGTCTCCCGGAAGAATGGATACATGAACCATTCCTTCGATCGTATTTGGAAGTTCCACATAGATTCCCCAGTTTGTCACACCGGAAATGATTCCTTCATGTACTTCTCCGATTCTTCTTCTCATGTATTCCGCTTTCTTAAGCTTACATACTTCTCTCTCGACTTCTTCTGCACGGCGTTCCATCTTAGATGACTGTTCTGCTACTTTTGGCAAAATTGCATCGTAATGACTGAATCGTCTTGTTGTAAATTTATTATGCAAAGTTTCCTTGATGATCCTGTGGATCTGAAGATCTGGATATCTTCGGATCGGTGATGTAAAATGGCAGTAATATTTTGTGGACAATCCAAAATGCATAGAGCTGTATGCAGAATATTTTGCCTGTTTCATAGATCTTAATGTCAAACGGCTGATCAATGGTTCTTCTGGTGTTCCTTCGATCTTTGTCAGTAACTTCTGTACTTCCTTTGGATGAATCTCATCATGACTGCTCTTTAAGTAAATTCCAAAGTTTTGTAAAAATATCTGTAACTTATCAATCTTCTCATGGTCTGGAATCTCATGGATTCGATACAAAAATGGAATCTCTCTCCAGTAAAATTCTTCCGCGATCGTTTCATTGGCACACAGCATAAAATCTTCTATAATCTTTGTTGCTGCATTTCTTACCTGTGGATAAACATCAACTGGACGGCCTTTTTCATCTAAGATGATCTTAGATTCTGGAAAGTCAAAGTCAATGCTTCCTCTTTCATGACGACGATGTCTTAAAATGTCGGATAATTCCTTCATTAACTCAAACATTTCTACAAAATCTTCGTATTTGTTACGTTCTTCCATATCCCCATCCAAAATTTTAGCTACGGATGTATATGTCATACGATGATCGACGTTGATCAATGTCTCTGCGATCTGATGATCGACAACCTTTCCACTTGGATCAACTTCCATGATACAACTTAATGCCAGTCTGTCGCATCCCTGATTTAAGGAACAGATTCCATTCGATAATTGATGTGGAAGCATCGGAATCACACGGTCTACAAGATATACACTTGTTCCTCGTTTTAACGCTTCTTTATCTAATGGAGAGTACTCTGTTACATATTCGGATACATCCGCGATATGTACTCCAAGTAAATAATTCTTTCCTTTTCTTGATAATGTAATCGCATCATCTAAGTCCTTCGCATCTTCTCCATCGATCGTTACCATTGGCCAGTCTCTGATATCCATACGGTCTTTGTAGTCAGATGCTTTGATCTGTGATGGAATCGTATCAACCTGCTGTTTGACATCATCTTCAAACTGGGTTGGGATTCCATAAGCTTTGACAATTGATAAAATATCAACTCTTGGATCATCTTTATGTCCTAAAACTTCAATGATCTTTCCTTCTGGACTTCTTCTGGCATCTCCATAATCTGTGATCTCTACCATCACTTTAAATCCGCTGGTAAGATTCTTGCACTGAGATTTGGATACAAAAATATCACTGTCAAATCTTAAATTATCTGGAATCACGAACCCAAAGTTCTGGTTTTTCTGAAGAGTTCCGACCACTGTCTTGATTCCTCTCTCTAAAATCTTGATGATCTTTCCTTCTTTTCTTCTTCCAGAAGTTGGATGATCGTCCAATACCTGCATTAAGACCGTATCTTCATGGAAAGCTCCATTCATGTTCTTCTCATGAATGTAATAATCGTCATCTTCCCCTTCCACAGTCACAAACCCAAAACCTTTGCTTGTACAACTGAATGTTCCTTTGACCGTCTTCACACTTGGCGGCATGTATTTTCCACGTTTACTTACTTCAATCGATCCTTCTTCTACCAGTTCATTCAAAATCTCAACAAACTCGTCACGATCTTCTGGAGCTACCTGCATCAGGTATCCGATCTCTCTTTGTTTCATTGGCTGATAATACGGATCGTTGATCAACGCTTTAATTTTCTTCTTTCTGTTAAATCGTTTATCTGTCATTACGTTCTCCTGTATATTTAAATCTTCTTAATCTTTTTATGGAAATTCTCTTCGACATAAAAAGCACCTCTTAAAACAAGTTTAAGAAGTGCTTATCTTTTCTCTAAATAAATCTTGAGCAAAGGATTGCTGCTGTTACGAAAAATACGATCGTAAAGAATGTTGTCACTTTGATCAGTGTTCCTTCCTTAGAACGACCTTTGTTCTTGCTCCAGTATGTTCCGCTATCTGCTGCACCGGTTAAAGAACCTAATCCCGCCTCTTTTCCTTCTTGCATTAATACTAATATGATTAATAAAATTGATGCTATAATAAAAATTACAGTTAATGCTGTTTTCACGATATGCCTCCTAATATATTTCCATTCACTGTGGTTCATTCTAACATATACATATCAAACTTGCAAGGAAAACAACAATACTTTGCATAGTTTTTACATTTTTATCCTTTTACCAGCCATATTTTGATAAGCTTCCAAGCTCTTCTTCAATACGTAATAAACGATTGTATTTTGCAGTACGATCAGATCTGCAAGGTGCTCCTGTTTTGATCAGTCCTGCATTCGTTGCAACTGCAATATCTGCGATCGTCGTATCTTCGCTTTCCCCTGATCTATGAGAAATGATTGTTTTGTAGTCTGATTTTGCAGCTGTCTCAATGGCATCTAATGTCTCTGTCAATGTTCCAATCTGATTTGGCTTGATCAAAATACTGTTTGCAATATTTTCCTTAATTCCTTCTCTTAGCCGTGCAACATTTGTTACAAATAAATCATCTCCAACTAGCAGGATCTTCTCTCCAAGACGGTAGGTCAATACTTTCCAACCTGGCATATCTTCTTCATTTAATCCATCTTCAATGGAAAAGATTGGATAATCTTCAACAAGCTTTTCATAATACTGCACCATTTCTTCAGAATTTCTTCTTACTTCCTTGCCTGCCATCCTGCTTTCTCCCATAAAATGATAAACTTTCTCATCTTCATTATAGATTTCTGATGCAGCACAATCCATAGCGATTGCTATTTCTTCTTTTGTTTTATATCCTGCCTGTTCAATTGCCTGCACCAAAAGATCTAATGCCTGTTCTGAGCTTTCCAGATTCGGGGCGAAACCTCCTTCATCTCCAACACCTGTATTTAAATGATTTCTCCTCAAAATGTATTTTAATGTATGATAAACATCAGTTCCCATCATCAAAGCATCTTTGAAAGAGTCTGCACCAACTGGTGCAATCATAAATTCCTGAAAATCAACGGTATTATCTGCGTGTTTTCCTCCATTTAATATGTTCATCATTGGTATCGGAAGTTTGGATGCAAAGCTGCCTCCGAGATACTGGTATAACGGTAAACCTAGTCCACAAGCGGCTGCCTTAGCAGTTGCAAGTGATGCTCCAAGGATTGCGTTTGCCCCAAATCTTTCTTTGTTTGGGGTTCCATCTGCTTCTAACATGATCTGATCGATCTCAATCTGATTGAGTGCATTTTTGCCAGTCAAGCGGTCTGCAATCTTGTGATTCACATGATTAACAGCTGTTTCAACACCTAATCCACGGTATCTTTTTTCGCGGTCTCTTAACTCTAACGCCTCATATTTTCCTGTGGAAGCACCAGAAGGGACAATCGCTCTTCCCAAGGCTCCATTTTCTAAAAGTACATCGACTTCTACCGTTGGATTTCCTCTGGAATCTAAAACTTCCCTTCCGATAACATTTTCAATGCATAAACGATTTTTCAATTTTTGTCACATCCTTCTTTATGAAAATAATAGTGGTATTATTTCCTTGGTTGGATGTTTTTATACATATCACTAATATCGATCAAATATATTTCTTTTCCATGTTGCACCAGCATCTTCTTCTCTTTTCCTGCCAGATACATTTGCGTATCATCTCTAAATTTTTTTGGCAATATAAATTTCTTATATGTCTTATTTCTTAGATTACACAAATAATCATTGCCTTGATCATCATCAAATAAAACATAATCTCCAGCATCATCAATAATATGTACTGTTTTGACATCTGGAATATCAATGGATGTTTCATATGCCAGATGTTTTAAATGTAACTTTCCTTTCTTTTCTTTGTATACATACCATTCGTTATTTGAATATTGTTCTTCTTTGGAGCGGTCATCCCATTGTTTTGTCGCTTTGGCTGTTTTTAGATTAATTTTATTCCAGACGTTGTATTCAGAATTTTTTGTCATGACAGGATTTCCCATTGCTACAATCTTGTCTTTTCCAATAAAACAAATTTCTTCATTGTGTGCATATCCACTGATTCCTGGCTGTTTGGTTTCTTTTCCTGTTTTAAGATTCAATGCACTCCAATATCCTTTGCTTCTGTAATTTAACAAAATCCATTCCCCATCTGGTGACATCTCCATATTGCAGATTTTGGTGTCATCTGTAATCTTTGTTACTTTTCCTGTTTTAAGATTTAATTTTGCAATACATTCTTGTTGTATGATATCATCTTTTTTATTCATATGATATAAAGAAACATAAATCGTATCTTCATCCCATACTTTCCAGAAAATATCACTGATATTTCCTTTCACATTGTATACATAAATTTCTCCACGAATCACTGCATACTGAAATGAAAATTTCCTTCCATTATAAATTCCATGGAACCATTTTTTCTCTGGTTTTAATTCTTTTAAATGATTCCCTTCAATTGTATATACTTTGTCTGTCACTTCGACATCGTATTTTCCTTCGTAATGATACTGACAGATAAAGCTTTGGTTGTGTCCTTGTTTGATTTCCATGTTATCTTTTAGCACAATCTTTTGGTTTTTCTTATGATCGCTGACATCTTTGGTTTGTGTTACTTTATATATCGTCTGTGACATAAATGTCTTTTGAATCCACTGCCGAAATGTTTTCGATGTCGCTGCTGCCACGCTAACACTTATTCCTAAGGTCAGAAAACAGATCAATGCAATCGTTGCTGCTTTAACCATTGGTGTCATTTGCTTAAATTTTAATTGCTGTTTGTGGTTTTGGTTCTTTCTCTTTTCCATATCTTTCAATGTTTCCATCAAAAATTTATCATCCACTGCATCGATTGCCTGAAATAATGTTTTTTCCTCATCCTTATTGTCTTTCATATTTCAAATCCCTCCTCTTTCAGATATTCTTTTAACTCTTTTCTAATCCTTAACAGTTTGACTGACATATTCTTTGGAGTTATTTCATAATCTCTCGCCATTTCTGAGACCGATTGCAAAAACCAGTATCTTCTTAAAAATAAAATTCTTTTTTCTTTTGGCAGTTCCTCTATGAACTTTGCAATAATCCATTTTAATTCTCGTAATTCGATCTGATTTTCTACATTTTGTTCTTTGCTGATGCACTCTTCTAATTCTTCCAGTGAAAGATCATACTGGCTGTTTCTCTTTTTTGCATGATGATATTCATAGCGTTTTAATGATAGATTTTTTATGATCCTGCAGATATACGCTTTGAATGGATTCGGTTTCTTGGGCGGTATCTGATTCCACAAGGTAAGCCATGTATCACTGACACATTCTTCACTGTCTCTGATATCGTTTAAGATTCCCATGGAAATGCTTGTACATAATCGTCCGTATTTTTTATCTGTTTCGTGAATTGCTCTTTCTTCACGGTTTGTATATAGATCTATGATCTTTTGATCTTCCATATCCTTGCCCTTCCTTTGTTTATTTTGATGATCATCTGGTTATATATACGGAATTATTATATGATACTACATAGAAATTGTAATTTGTGTGTTGGCCAACTGTAGATTTTGAGTATATGATAAAAAATAAATAAACGATCGGAAGAGCAGCTAGAAAATTTTGCTCACGTTTTTTGCAGATCGCTGATCCGCCGGCTTTCCTTGTGCAACTCGCCTTCAAGGGTGTTTAAATCAGAACTCTATGAGGCTCAGACAGCACACCAAGCCGGCTGCGAATCCGCAAAAAACGTGGCAAAATTCTAATGCTGCTCTTCCGATCGTTTATTTATTTTTTATCATATACCAGAAGTCTAAAGTGTGGACAATTACAAGATTGAAAAATTTAAGTGGGTGTGTATGTTGAGTGTTATCGTTTTTCAATTTTGGTAGTGATAGACAGTGTTTATTATAAATACCAATACAGTAAAACATACACACTGTGTAGTGGTTTGAATAGCGTTTCGTTGTATGAGTCAGAAAGAACAAGAGAAGAAATATTTATAAGAATAAAGGGTGACAACATGAGCACTTTTTGAATGCGTTTTTTACAAATTCGCAGCGCACTGTGGTTGATTGTCTGACCGTAGCTGCGGGCATTTTGGCTCGCAGCCAGGAAGTTATCAAAGGAACAGGCGCGGAT
>OFMG01001056.1_pt1 | contig 25843 bp, 22 predicted proteins | sample 1541751 | NCBI WGS metagenome assembly OFMG01 (sample SAMN04209232, study PRJEB22552) | human gut metagenome | biome: gut; material: feces | host: Homo sapiens | place: USA: Oklahoma
CGGACCACTTTTTGCAGGTACTCTTTCACGCTTACCAGAACGGGGATGTAAGTGCCCTTCTTCTGGAATTGTGCGGAAAAAGTATGTTTGATCTGCTCCGCGAAGCCTATCTGATCCCAAGAAAATTCCATGGAAAGGCAGGAGAGAATCCGGTCCTTCTTACCAATGTGGAAGGGAAGCTTCTTAAAGATGTTGGAAAGATGGTTTCCGCCCATGACTATGGAAAATTTAAGGAAACCTTTGACCGGCATGAATGCGTACCAAGATCCAGACTTTATCTGGCAGATGGATATGACATTGTACGCTCTTACACGGATGGATTGGAAATTAAAGAGGAAAAAGAAGAGTGCCAGCGTGGGATTTTAATCCTCTATGCACTTCCGGATACCTGTAAGCTGGGGCTTACAGAAGCGCAGGCTTATGCGGTTGTATGGAAGACTTTCCAGGAGATCCAGCAGGCAGCACCCCGTGCAGTGGTCTTTTACGGACAGGAGACCGGTGTAAAAAAGGAAAATCCTGAGAAACCCTTTGATGAACTTGGCGTTCTGCTTCCCATCCATGAGTTTGAAAAGAAAATGCTCCAGCATATGGAGGAAATTGACGGGATCGTCCTTGCCTGCAGGGAGCGGATGATGGAACTAGCTGGAAATGACAGCCTGAAATTATAAAGGGACTTTTCGGAAGGAAGTGGGCTTATGCAGCCAGAAATGATCAGAAAAAATCACATGGACGTGGAGTGGCATGAATACACCGATGAAAATGGCCAAAATACTCCCGTTATAAATGCAAGCATCACCGAAAAGGCTTCCATTATCGGACGTGTGGGGATCATGTTTTTATCCTGTGGGACTGGAGCCTGGAGGGTCCGAAGCTCCATGAATGCCCTGGCCGAAGCAATGGGAATTACCTGTACCGCAGATATCGGACTGATGTCCATTGAGTACACCTGTTTTGATGGGGAAAATGGCTTTACCCAGTCTTTATGCCTTACCAATACAGGGGTGAATACGTCAAAGCTGAACCGGCTGGAGCATTTTATCCGCAATTTTGAAACAGAGGGAAAAAACATGTCCGGGGAAGAGCTTCACAGCTATCTGGATGAAATTGAAAGGATCCATGGCCTTTATTCCCCGGCTGCCCTGGGACTGGCTGCCGCCATTGCATGCTGTGGATTTACCTTTCTTTTAGGCGGAGGACCAGTAGAGATGTTTTGTGCTTTTATTGGAGCAGGACTTGGAAATTTCCTTCGCTGCAAGCTGACCAAGCATCATTTTACCCTGTTCCTTGGCATTGTTTCCTCTGTCTCCCTGGCATGCTTTGTATATGCAGGATTATTAAAATTAGGGGAAATCCTGTTTGGGATTTCCATTCAGCATGAAGCAGGATATATCTGTGCCATGCTTTTTATCATCCCTGGTTTTCCCTTTATTACCAGCGGAATCGACCTGGCAAAACTGGATATGCGTTCTGGTATGGAACGGCTTACTTATGCACTGATTATTGTTCTGGTAGCCACTATGTCTGCCTGGATCATGGCTATGCTTCTTCACTTACAGCCGGTGGATTTCATAAAGATCCATATGCCTGTTGCAATGTGGATCCTCACACGGCTTATTGCAAGCTTTTTCGGCGTGTTCGGTTTCTCCATCATGTTTAACAGTCCGGTAAGGCTTGCCTGTTCTGCAGCAGTGCTTGGGGCGGTTGCAAATACCCTGCGGCTGGAGCTTGTGGATCTTGCCGCCTTACCTCCGGCAGTGACCGCATTTATCGGAGCTCTGACAGCCGGGCTTCTGGCCTCCCTTCTGAAAAATAAGGTGGGCTACCCAAGGATTTCCGTTACCGTTCCTTCTATTGTGATCATGGTACCGGGGCTTTATTTATACCGTGGATTTTATAATCTTGGAATCATGTCCTTATCTGTGTCTGCCTCCTGGTTTGCAGCTGCACTTCTGATCATTGCAGCGCTTCCGCTTGGACTAATCTTTGCAAGGATTTTAACAGATAAGGCGTTTCGGTATTGTACCTGACAGGTGCAAAAAGCGAGTCACGGAGGGCCAACACCCCTGCTTATGCACCAATCTTAAAAAAAATTACTTTTCCAATCTACAGGGAGGATGCTATAATGGAGGAGACAAAAATAATTCTTTTCTTTTAATAGAGAAGAGTGGAATTTAGAGAAAACAAGAAGTTCTTTATATTGTAAAATGCAGGAGGGTGAAATATGGATTGGGATCTTAAAATAACAGATCTGGAAGGATCTACACCAGAGCACTCTGCTGTAATTGTAAATTTTGTTGCAGCGGTCAGGCACCAGTTAAAAAATAGTACTTGCTATGTATATTCGGATAATGTGCAATACCGTTTCAAAGATAACCAGGGCAATAACAAGATTGTGATTCCGGATGCTTCCATAAACTGCCGTACGAAATCAAGGCGTGGAAACACTTTTACAGATGCGCCACGTTTTGTTATGGAGGTTTTGTCACCATCAACAGAAAATTATGACCGGACAGAGAAAATGCAGCTGTATTGTGAGCAGGAGATTGAAGAGTATTGGATCGTTGACTGGCGTAAAAAAACAGTTGAAATCTATGAACTGGATTATGAGGGGGAGATTCCCAAATACTATCTTTTAAAAACAGTCACAGAAGAAAATAAGGATGAGTTACAACTGCTTCATTTTCCAAAGATAAAGATTACCTTTGACGAATTATTTGAAGAAATTGATTAGTGCTTGTAACCAAGACCGCAATAAATGTGATAGGTGAAATTGCGAAAAAAGGATATTTGATTATAAATAAGAATTGTAAAAGTGATTTGCAAAATAGTGAATCACTTTTTTATTTGAAAATATTTTTTTCAAAAATCCTATTGACACAGAAAAAATCAAATTGCTACATTGGAACTGCAACAGGAAATGGTTTCGAAAATGGAGGGTTTGCGATGAGAAAAGCAAAAAAATGTAACACAGGAAAGAAGAAATTCGTAGTTGTTTGGCTGGCATTGGTAGTTTTGTTCCTTGGAAGCTTTATAAGGCCAGTGGATGTCCAGGCTGCAAAAGTGAAACTGAACAAATCGGCGGTTACCATCTATCGGGGAGCTTCCACGTCGCTGAAAGTATCGGGAAGCAAAAAGAAAGTAAAATGGAGTTCTTCTAAAAAATCCGTTGCATCTGTTTCGGCTTCTGGAAAAGTAACTGGAAAAAAGGGTGGATCAGCATACATCTGTGCAAAAGTGGGAAAACGTACCCTGAAATGTAAAGTGACCGTAAAAGAGCCGAATAAATCCAAACGCCTTAATCTGGCCAAGAAAGAAGCAAAGAAAATCGTAAAAAAATATGTGACTGCGGATCTGAATACGAAGGAGCGGGCCTTTGTGCTATTCAGGTATCTGACTGAGCACTGCTCCTGGCAGTTAAACCAGTCTTCAGAAGCATACCAGAAAAACTATGGCAATGAAGCTTATGCAGCTCTGGTTATGAAGAAAGCTGCCTGCTCCGGATATGCAAAAGCGTATACTCTACTTTGTGAGACAGCGAATGTTCCGGTTCGGCATGTAAATGCCGGCAGCTGGACACACCAGTGGAATGAAATCAAAGCAAATGGAAAGTGGATCAAAGTGGATGCTTACGGTGGAACTTTTGCAGATACAACCGGAATTCGAAGATCCTTAAGAACCTCAGCTGAGGATCAGGAACAGCTGGTATTTCATTTTACGATTGAAAGATGATTTCAGAATGAAAATAGAGAAGCTGGTGCAGAAATGGAATAGGTCTGTAATTGGTATTGACAAATATAGCATAATAAAATTATAATATGTATATAATATTACTATGAAAGCGAGAGGTGATCTTATGAACATTCGTCCATCAGCTGCTATTAGGCAAAATTATAATGAGATTGCAGATCTTTGCCGTAAATCTTCAGAGCCTGTTTTTCTGACAAAAAATGGAGAAGGTGATCTTGTGGTGATGGATATTGAATCCTTTAACCGACGGGAGAAAATGTTGAAATTAAGAGAAGAACTGCTTGCTGTTGAAGAGGATCGTCTGGCAGGAAGAACAGGATGCAGTCTTGATGAATTGGACAGTTATCTTGATAATATAATAGAAGAGGGATGAAAATGTCAGAAAGAAGAAAATACAAAGTTATCGTATCGGACCGGGCGAAGCAAATGCTTGGAGTACATATTCGCTTTCTGGCACAGGTAGATAAGGATGCCGCAAGAAATAAGAAAAAAGAATTAATGGAAGCAATGCGTTCATTAGCGTATAGTCCAAATCGTTTTCCTTTTTTGAATGAACCTTATATTCCATGTAATAAATATCACAAAATGTTTGTGAAAAACTGGTATTTGATTTTATATCAAATTGAGGATGATACAGTTTATGTGGATTACATTTTAGACTGTAGAAAAGAGTATAATTGGCTCATCCGTTGAACCAGCAGTTGTACTTATTTGCAACTAAAATGTGACATGATTGCAACATATCTAAAAATGCAGAGATGTATCGCTGGAGGTGAGCATCCCTGCATTTTTTATGGGTACATTGTGATTCAATTGAAATAGTATGAAAGAACTATAAGGGGTATCGGTGGTTCACGGTAATTGCTTGTGTATTAACAAAAGCTTTATACAGATGAATGTAATCCCTTAAAAAGGTGCAGGTTAATCAAAAAGATTGTGTTTATTCGCTCTTTTCTGAGCAATTTCATATACTTCTTCGTCTGCTCGGACGCCGATTACAATAATCATCATAGACGATTCGGTACGGCGAAGCTGATATACAACACGCAAACCAGCAGAGCGGAGTTTGATTTTCAGAAGTCCGGCAAGATTAGTACTGCTGTGATTACCAAGCGGTTTTCCATAACCTTGTTCTTCAACAGGCAGTGGATTTTGCTGAACTTTTTTGATGGCCTTCAGAACAAGAATACGCTGACTTCCATCTAGGTCTTTTAAGTCTTTTTCTGCTTCAGGAAGGTATTCTAGTTTCCAATTCATTCAATGTCTACCTCGTCAAAACCGGTAAGATTGTCTTCTGTAATACCAAGACGGCGGTTCATTTCTTCCTCAGAAATTAAAGTGGCAGGATTAAAGTGTGCCATACGTTCAGAAGCAACGGCAAGAAGACGAGCATCATTTACCTCATCCATTAGACGGACGTATTCTTCAGGGGAAATGAGAACACATTCTGCAACGTTGTTTTTCATTACGACTTTAGCACCACTCTGCTTCACATCTTCAAAAATTTTTCCAGCAAGGCCACGGTTAAATTGGCTGATTGGAACCGTATTTTTAATTGCACTCATAACAGATGCCATAATCGTCAACTCCTTTCTTTACTTGTATTATAGCAGATACCTGCAAAATATCAACTAATTAATCAATATATTTACTGACAAATATACGCGAAATGGAATCCTTTAGGTATTGCCTTTCGGGTGATGGTGATTTTATCTCCTAATGATTGAAATATCTTCTAAAAAATAGTGAAATTTAGGAGATAAATAATTACCTGGGAGATTGGTTATAAGAATTTACTGGAATAAAAAATTTATTAGGCTTGAACTTTTGAAGATTTTTGCAGCCAATATTAGCAAGTGTATTTATTTGCAACTAAAATGCGACACGATTGCAACATCCATAATATTGACTTCAGATTCTCTTTATAATAGAATGGTACTCGTAAAAAGAAGGCACGAAAAAGCAGTTTGTTTATGCAGGCTGCTTTTTTTGTGCCTTCTTGTCGTATAAATAATAGGAGGGCAACACATGGCGAACACAAAAAAAGCAATTGAAGAAGTAACGGAAAAAGAAATTCCACGCGCAGCCTATGAAGGTGTCTTAACAATCGACGTTGACGCACAGGTGGAGAGCGCACAGGAGCAGGAGGATACCAGATGGCACCAGCTACTTAATGCACACCGTACCAGAAAGGTACTCACAGGCCAGCTTGGTGGTATTGAGAAGCTGGAAAGCGGCTGGATGGTTGCAGTAACTTATTACAACGGTTTTCGTATTATCATCCCGATGAATGAAATGATGATTAACTTAAGCGGAGACGGCCGGGAGAACGCAGACACCTTAAACCGACAGGTGCGGATTGCCAACAACATGCTTGGCTGTGACATTGATTTCATTATCAAGGATCTGGATACCAAAAGCCGGAGTGTGGTAGCCTCACGAAAGGATGCCATGCTGAAAAAGCGTCAGACTTTCTACATTGGAGAAGAAGGGGAGAAGCCGCTCCTGTATCCCGGAAGAATCGCAGAAGCCCGGGTGATCGCAGTGGCACCAAAAGCAGTACGCCTGGAAGTGTTCGGTGTGGAGGTATCCGTAAGAGCACGCGATATGGCCTGGGAGTGGATGCTGGATGCCAGTGAAAAATTCCAGGTTGGTGACCTTGTCCAGGTTATGGTTAATAAAGTAGATGGTCAGGAACCAGAACAGATTAGCGTGGAAGTGGATGCCAAAACCCCGACGGCCAATCTCAATAAAGATAATCTTCGGAAATGCCACCGTCAGGGCAAGTACACAGGTGTGATCACAGAAGTTTATAAAGGCACGTATTTTATGAGGCTTGATATCGGGGTGAATGCCGTGGCACATTCGTGCAACATGCCAACCCTTCCGGGAAAGGGAGATAAAATCGGAATTGTAGTGACCAGAATTAACGATAATTACGAAGTCGCAGAAGGGATTATCACAAGGCTGATTAAAAGATATAAATAAAAATTAAAACTAACGAAAATCCTATTGACACAGAAAATGCGATTTTTTTAAAATCGGGACAAACAGGAAAGGAGACGAATGAAATGGCAAAAATGAAGAAAAAACAGCAGAATGAAAAACTGTATTGTCCCTACTGTGGCGGGCTGGCGGTGCTGCGTCCAGCAGAGTATGTTTATGGTGAGCGTAATTTAAATCCTGATAACTATTTGTATGTTTGCAGTGGTTACCCATCCTGTGATTCTTATATTGGAGTCCATAAAAAGAGTATGCGGCCTATGGGAACTCTGGCAAATGGGGATCTTCGCCATAAACGGATTGAAGCACACCGGGCGTTAAATAAGGTGGTACAGGCTGGCATCATGACCAAACATGGTGCTTATATCTGGCTGCAGAACCGCCTGTGCCTGCGGGAAAAGGACATGCACATTGGAATGTTCTCCGAGTACCGGTGTGAGGAAACTATCCGGGAGTGTAATATACTTATGGAACAATATGCAAAAACGAACCGAAGTTCTTCCTGCGAGAAGAAAATAATGGCAGCATGAGAAATGGAAAAAATATCCTGCGTATGCAGGCGGATGAGGAAGATGTCTACCACCTGATGGATCTAAGGGAACGGTATTTTGTACTGATCGGAGCAAGCTCCCTTATAGAGGGAATCGCGGCTTATTTTCTGTTTTTCCAGATCCGATGCTGGGATCTCATATATCTGTGTGCGGCACTTTTCCTTGGGATTTTTCTTCTTCTAAGGCAGTCAAACAAAATCAGTAAAAGAATCATGGAAGCGGAAGTCTGTTACATGGAGCTGGATGAATTCAGCCTGGCAGTCTGCCAGCCGGAAAAAAACGGGCATTATGAGTGCTGCCGGATCTTTTATGAGGAGATTGATAGAATCGTAGAAGGCAGTCGCAGAGGAATCCCGGAATTTTACATTGTGTTGGACGAAAACGAAAACCGGGAGAGCTTTTTCCTTCTGGACGAGGAAGAGCAGGACCGGACGATCTTCCTTGTCCGCTCGTTTGGATTTAATCATCAGAGGTTTACGGAGTTTTATAGGAAGCTCCGCTGGAATGTTCCTGGAAAAACCCGGATCATTGGAACGAAGAACCAGGAGGTATGGAACCTTCGAAAACCAAATATCGAAGTCTGCATTGTGGCAGGAATGATTGCCTGTTATGTGATTCCGAAACTCCTGGAAGTTATGAAGCTACACTAGGAGGAACTGGATTATGAAATGGTACACAGCCATTGGATGCAAAATGGAAGATGATGAGGGCAGGCTTCTGGTAAAGATTGGCGGTCAGGAAAAGGTGCTCACAGAGATGGAAGCTATGCTGTGGGCGGCCCTTACCTGGAGCCTCTGTGCGGAAAATAAAATTTATTCCCAGATGTACCGTGTCTTATGTATTACATTTGGGGAAGCACATGCAACTGAGTGGGCGGATGAAGAGGATTTTTTGTTTTGCTTAAGGCGCCTGAAAAAACGTGGTCTGGTAGCGGAGTGTGATGGCGAGAGTAAGGAGGAAGCTTTGTGGCTCCTTCTTAGTAAATCTGTGGTATCGCCTGTCACGGATTCGTTTTCAGAGCGGTTAGGCGCATTTGCAGACGATCTGGCACTTGGAAAAGGACTGAAAATCGCATTGCGGGCTTTTAAAAGGCCCGTGTTTACCTATGAAGAGCGAATGGTTCTACAGCAGCTTGCAGGTGGTGGCTATATTCCTTATCATCTGGCAGAGTTAACCAGACAGGCGGGTGCCGTTCCCCTGTCTGTGGAAGAACGAAAGATCGTTCAGAAACAGGTCTTGCAGGAATTCATGCAGATCCTGGTTTCCCTATTTAAGAAGAAACAGTTTGTAATTAGCTGCATCCAAGAAGGAGGTCTCCTTGAAGAAAAAGAAGAAATGGAAAACATGGCTGTCTGAGCAGTACCTAAAATACAGAGAACATTATACCGGGATACCGGGCTTTTTTAAAAAGAGAATTGTGAATACCTTACTGTTATCGTTTCTCTTATTGTATGGAGGCTGTGCCCTTGGTCTGGCGCAAAAATCAGCTGGATTTGTGGGATGGACAGTTTTTTTGGCAGTCTGTGGAATTGGGTATGCGGGGTATATTTATTACCTGGCAGTTACAAAATCCTATGAGGTGGTGGAAGGAACTGTGACAGAGATCCATGCGGAACTTCTTTTTGATGGTTTTAAGAGGGTTCTGGTGCAAGGGGATGATGGGATTACCACAGAGCTTTTGTTAAATAAAGAGACAGTTGTCATGTATGGAAAAGCCTACCGCTTTTATTTTAACCAGAATGCACATGCATTCTCAGGAATTCGAAGGTTGGATGCAGCTTTTGATTTTGGAAATTTTTTTGGAGTGGAGGAAGTAAAAGAGTAATCCGGGGCAGGGAGCACCAGGCATGGTTCGAGTCCATGCCGCCCTGTTTCCATGTAAACGCATGGAAAATATGTATAAAGGAGAGCTATGCAATATGGCGGAAACAAAATGTGGAACCGTGAAATGGTTCAGCGCAAAAAAAGGTTACGGATTTGTAACCGGGGAGGATGGCGAGGATTACTTCGCACATTTCTCCCAGATCAAGATGGAAGGCTTTAAAATGCTTTCCGGCAAGCAGCCTGTACAGTTTGAAGTTGGAACGGACGAAAATGGAAGGGCACTTGCAATGAATATCCTTCCCCTTTCGGTAGAGGAAGAGGCATAAAAGAAAACAAATTTTGAAACACAAAACACAAAATATATAAAAAATGTGTTTGACAGCCACAACATGTTGTGGTAACCTTTAAATGAAATCATATTTTATCAGTCATCTATGGCTGATCTTATATTTTAGATCCGGACATTCCGGATGAATCTCTTTTGGGCGGTTCGCCCTAAACTCAGCAAATAAGTTAGAACATTGGAAGATACGAAAAGATAGGAATTCTTTTGGTGTCTTTTTTTGTTGCAAAATGAAGAAAAGGAGGAAGCAGAATGAGAAAAATCAAAGAGACCGTACTGGTCAAAATGGAAAAAAGGAATGCCAGATAACAGAAAAAGAAAGAAGAGGAGAACATTTTATGCAGGAAGTAAATTGGGATGCTGTAAATTTGTTAGAACTGGGAATGCTGCTTGATATGGCAAAAGATGGATATGAATTCCAGATTGCGGATGGAAGAATTAAGTCCATTGAAGTAAAGCTCCTGTCCTGAATGCAAAAGGAGGGGCTATGTACTATAAGGATGATTTTAATGTAACGTTTGAAGAGGAATCCGCTTTTTACAAGTATCTGGATGATGTGGAAAAACGGGCCGAATGGTTCCGGGCACAAAGCAAGGATCTGACAGTGGAAGCGGTTACGAAGGACAGTACCTGCACCCCGATTGGGAATATCAATCTGGAATATTTAAAAGAGGATACCATAAATAATTCCGGGCTGCTGATTAAAACCCCAGACCGCAGCTGTTTTCTTGGCATATCTGCCATCAAAAGCTTAAAAGGCAGGGCCAGGATAGACGGAAAGGCGCTTGCAGAATTAGACAAAGAAACACTTGCCTATATCCTGAACAAATGTCTGAAGGTCTCCAGGGGAAAATCCCTGCTCCGCTTTTGTGAAGGTAAGGTGCGGGCAGTCCTGTCTGGCGACGAAAAAGACTATTCTATCTTGTCCATGCCAGAGGTCTATGAAATTGCAGGGGCTTATATCTACAGCGATTTTGAATACGCGTCTTTTAAATCCGGATGTGCGGACCACAATCTGGTAAATGCGACCTGGGAGCTAAGAGACCGGCGACTGACCGAAGCCTACAAGGAACTGCTGGAACGCTATGGGAAGACTTTTAACGGAGAGCTGTATGCTTCGGTCCGGATCACCACCTCCGATGTGGGAAGTTCAGGAGCCAATATCTTCTATACGGTGTCCGTTCAGAACCAATATATTGTATTGGGAGAAAACTTGAAAGTGCGTCACAAAAACTGCAAGGGTACCGAAGACTTCAACCAGAACATGGCTTCTATTTTTGAATACTATAAGGAAGCCCTGCAGGAAGTCCTGCGGCTTAGTGAAATCTGGGTGAACCATCCTGCCAATGCCATGATCGGCGTTATGAAGCAGGCTGGTTTTTCCAAAAAGCTGATTGCAGAAACGGTAGAGCGTTTTCGGGCGGCAGCAGGGGATGTCCCCTGTAGTGCCTACGAAATCTATTGCGGGATCTGTGATGTGATTTCCATTGCAAGGCAGCAGGAAACGAATGCGAGAGGACTACTTCTTTTGGAGGAAAAAGTGGCAGCCTGTGTAAGCAAACGCTGGCATGAGCTTGATATGCCAGGTGAAATTAAATATTAAATAATGACAAAGGCAGGAACCCCTGTCTTTTTGTATGAAGGAGGAACATATGCAGTATCCGGACTGGGTTATGGAAGCAAAAAAATCCAGGGAATTACTTTCGTGGATACAGGATCCGGTACACAGTATTAAAAAGTTTCATAGCCAGCTATTCATAAAGTGCCAGGAAGAAAACTGCATGTTATTTTATGCAGCTTCTCCTTGGAGGGATTGTTTACAGCTTCGGAAACCAAAGCTTTGCAGCATACTTTATCTGCCGGATTATTCTTTGTATGAGGCAGATTCTGTATTCTATCAGGCGGTCGGGATACCTGCCGATTTTCTTTTTCCGACGAAAGAAAGTCTGAAGAAAGAGGTGGAAATGAAGGTTACCCATTTGGTGAAAAACATGATGGATACAAACTGGGATCAGCTTTTGCTTAAGTACCAGCACCAGAAGGGCAGCCTTGTTCCAAATATAAACCGGATACAGGTAGAGGAAACTTCCAAGAGATTCCTGGAGGCTGGAATAAAGCCTGAGGAGCTGTTTTACAGTCCAAGCTTTACCTTTGAAAAAGCGCAGATGGAATATACGGATGTGATGTTTCTTTACACCTTGAACCATGCGAAGAAGGCTGTAAAAATGATCGCAGATAAGTGGCTTTCGGAATCTTTTTGGGAGATTTCGCAAAAAAGAATCTACATTGGCTGTGTGCGGGAAGAAATGAAAGAGCTGCAAAAAGGTGCAGCATAAAATAAGGAGGAACTGAATTTATGGGTAAATATGCGTATCTGAACCTGACTCAGAAAATGATTAAAATAAGAAAGATGGTGCCAAAGCTGTTAAGAAAACGTTACAGCGAAGAGGTGCCCTATGATTTTGTGAGATTGGATGATGTCTATGAATACCTCACCCCTGCCTTAAATAAATACGGCGTGGATTTTGAGGTCCTTGGTGAAGCATCCACGCAGCTGGATGCTTCTGGAAATCCAGCCTATCTGACACCGTTTGGCAATATGTGGCGTTATGAAGCGGATTTAAAGCTTTGCTGGACAAATGCAGATCATCCTGAAGAAAAAAATTACAGTGATATTCATGTAGTCGGAACCAATGAGGTTCCGGACAAAGCCAAAGGTGCAGCCTGGAGCTACGGACTGAAGTATTATTTATTAAATAAATTCAACATCGTCCAGGCGACCACCGAGGATCCGGATATGCGAGGCCCAGCTCCGGACGGCGATAAAACAAAAAAGAAAGAGGAAAAGAGTGAGGAACCAAAGAAACCTGTAAAAAAACAGGACCAAAATGCGGTGCAGACAGAGCCAAAGAAGAAGGAAGCCAAAGAAGAGTCTGAAAATCCCCCGAAATCTGACTCTGCTTTCGCTTCTACAAAAGAAACCGGGCAGTCTTTGAAGCAAAAAGAAACTACCTTGAAGACCGTTCGTAATGGAAACAGCAGAAGCAGCAAAAAGGCTGTTACGGTTTCGGATGATTCTTTTGATCTTGAAATCAGTCCTGACAAGATCCGGGATGCACGCAAAGAGGAGGATGAAAATCTGCCTGGCCAGATGCAGTTTGGCATGGAAGAAAAAGATATGGAAGAGAGTTTCCTGGAGGAAAACGAGTCTGAAGAAGAAAAGCTTGGTACAAATGAGGAACCCTTAGAGGAAACAGTAGATGAGATGCCGGACGAAGCGTTCGAAGATACAGAGCGTTTTGAAGCAGAAGAGGAAGAAATTTCTGGTGAAACCGAGGAAGAAGAGTTTCATTTTGTCCGTGCAGAAGACGAAAACCCCTTTGCAGATGATGAGGAAGAGGGAACAGACGAAGAATCCAGTATGGAATCAGAGGAAGACAAGCTGGAACGTGCCAGAAAGGTAATGTGTAACTTTGGCCTTTTTAGCGGAAAGACGCTGGGTGAGATGATGGAAACCCCAAAAGGGGCAGACACGGTCAGATGGATGGCAACCGGTTATTACGGCAGCAACGTGGAAATGGTAAATGCTGCGAAGATGATTGTGGCACATGAAAAACAGAACAGACTTGCAGCGTAAACGTATTGTGGCTCCGGGAGAATGGAGCCACATTTTTTAGGAGGGATTATGTACGAACATCCATTTACCATAAAAGAAGTGGCGTGGTTACTGTCCATATGGTGCCTTGAAGGAGGATCAGATCAGGAGTTTCCGGTGGAATGCCCCTATTGTGGCGATACCAGAGGAAAATGCAGCTTTTGCATCAGCAAAAATGGGGAAATCAAAAACGTTTTCCATTGTTTCCACTGCGGGCAGGGCGGAAATATGCTTACCCTGTATGCAGACATTATGGGGCTTTATGGAGAAGACCGGTGCAAAACAGCTTATCAGGAAATCATAAACCGCTTGGAAAATGGCGGTCAGGTGACAGGAAGTACCTATAAAAAGATAACTTGCCGTTACAAGGCCAAAACGGACGAGGTTAAAAGATCCCCAGAATACGTGGACCTTGTGTACCGTCAGATGCTTTCCCTTTTGCAGCTTCACACCCTGCATAAACAGGACTTGAAAAGACGTGGTGTGACAGATCCGGAAATAAAGGAACTGGAACGAAAGGGCTATAAAAGCATTGAACCCAAAAAGGCAGGGACTATTGCGAAAAAACTATTGGAAAAAGGATTCAGGCTGGACGGAATCCCAGGTTTTTTTCGGAATCGGGACGGCATGTGGGAAGCTTCGTTTTATGAGGGAAACAGAGGCTACCTGTGCCCTGTGTATTCCCTGAATCATAAAATAAAGGGCTTTCAGATCCGGGTTGACCATCCGGTGAACAAAAGAAAATATATCTGGTTTACAAGCAGTGGGTTTGATGGAGGGACTTCAAGTGGCAGCCCGGCCGGGGTGTCCGGCTATATAAGCCCGGTTCAGAAGAACGTCCGGGTGACAGAAGGAATTTTAAAGGCTGAACTTGCCAGCATGAGAAGTGGACATTCTTATATAGGAATCCCTGGCGTGGGAAATTACAAAAGCCTGCAACCGGTGTTGATGGAATTAAAAAGCAGAGGCTTACAAACCGTGTATGAGTGTATGGACATGGATAAGATGATGAATCTTACCTGTCGTTGTGACTGCAAGGAAAAGTGTATCTGGTGTGAGGAGCCGGAACGCTTCTTAAAAAAACAGGAGTGTCCCTATAAGCGAAGAAAGCGGGATACCATCCGTAAAGGCTGTCTGAAGCTATATGAGATGTGTGAAACGCTGAACCTAAACTGTATGAGAATCAGCTGGGATACAGATGAAAAAGGCTTGTGGCTTGGAAATTATAAAGGTGTGGATGACTGGCTTTATAGGAAGCCACCACAGGAAAAAGAGCGGTTTTATTGATTTAATCAGATAAAAAAGGATCTGAAAATGTTCAGGTCCTTTTTTATCTGGCTAAATAAGCCAGAGGAAAGGAGAAACAAAGATGGGAATTCGAGACAGACCATACCACATAAGTACCAGGGACAGACCATTATCTAGCAGGAGAGGAGAAAAACATTGGGTAAATTTAAGAGAAAAAGATGGCTTGCGGGTGCAATGGCTTTTGTGCTGTGCTGCAGCAGCTTCGCTTCGACAGGTACTTTTGCAGTATCCGCGGAATCGGAAACTGAGGTGGCGCAGGAAGCCATATCGGAACAGATGGTAGAAAAATCAGAGGAAGAGCTGATTGCGGAAACGACCTCCGATCCTTTCCTTGCCATTGAAATTGAGCAGGGAGCAGCCTTTGATGTCCAGAAAGATTTTACCGGACTGGGATTAAAGGACGGGGATAAAGCGGAGCTGAAAAAAGCAGCTATGGAGGACGGAACCAATTTTGATCCGGCAAGACCAGGAACCTATAAATGTGTCTACCGGATTACGCCAAAAGAGGGGGATTCTTATCTGGTTGCCAGGACCATCACGGTAACGGAAAAAGAGCCGGAGACCCAGGCAGCAGGAGATTCCGGGACAGAAGAATCTGGAGAAAGTGAAGACCCTGATCCTCTGCCGGAACAGCCAGTAGTTGTCGGGGAAATCTCTGCAGAAGAGGAAAACCAGGATTCGACGCTGACAGAAGTACCAGCGGAGGGTGAGGATTTAGAAGAAACCGTGGACACAGTTGAAAACCCAGAAGGCGATATCACAGAACCGGAAGAGGGCGCGTTGGAAGACGATGGTTTTGGCTCTGAAATTTTACCAGAAGAGGAGTTTGACGCTGAACTGGAGCGCGCCGAGGAAGAGACGACTGTGGATCCGAAGACCGGTCTGACACTTGGTGAAGTGCTGGAACAGGCAGAAGAACAGGAAATTGATTTTTTAAGCATGGAAGAGGGCGAAACGGTTTCTTTTATTGCTACCTATGCCAGCACCAGAACCGATGTGGATGTGACAAGGGGAACCTGCTATTACTACAGTGATTATGGGCTTGGCAGTTATCTGACCTATAAATATACGGTCAAATTTGACAATGTCAGTGCAACCGCTTATTGTATTCAGCCCTCGAAAAACAGCCCTGGGGATGGTGTGTATAAGATCACCAAACTTGGGGATGGCAAAAAGCTTGCAAAAGTGTGCTACTACGGAACCAAAGCTTCTGGTGTAAATGGCTTTTTCAAACAGGAGCATCCGGATTTTTCCACAGGAAAACAGTTTGTCATTACCCATCTTGCGGTTTCTTATGCAAGCGGAGGTGACGATGCTTTTTCCGGGGCAAACTCTACCGGACAGGCTCTTGCCATGGAACTTTATGAATATTGTATGGCACAGCCGGATATCCCGGATGTCGCCATGGAGTTTTCCAATGACAACGTAACAGCTTATATAGATGGAAACGAGCAGCGTACGGAGGAAATCAAATTTAAAGCCGATTCCTTACAGAACATTACCATAAAGCTCCCCGCTGGCGTGGTTTTCCATAACGTAGATACAGGAGAAGCAAGTGCTGCCGGAGTCAGTATAAAATTATATGGTGGAACTACTTTTTACTTATCCGCACCGCTTGACCAGGCGGCAAAGGTAGCGGGAGCCTGGAAGTCTACGATGAAAGGTTACATTACGAAAGACTTTTCGGCGTATAAAGTAACGACCGGTACCGATACCCAGAACCTTGCCCTGGTATTTGGTGAGGGCGTCGACGATGAAAAATTCATAGATTTTTCCGTCACCTGGCTTCAGCAGGCTACTATCGAGATCATCAAAAAAGATAGGGGCTCCAATGCCCTGTTAGCAGGTGCGGTCTATGGTGTCTATAGCGACGAGGCATGCCAGAACCTGATTACAGAAATGCCGCCAACGGATGCAAATGGCGTTTCTTCTGTGACAATTGACAAAACCCAGGATGTGGTTTACTTAAAAGAGATCACAGGTCCCTCTGGCTACCTTGTGGATGCTACCGCCCACGGCGTGTCACTTGTGATGGGAAGCAAAGTTACACAGGAGCTGTTTGACGATGAGAAAAAGGCTTCCCTTACCGTTTACAAAGAGGGTGAGGTATTAACAGGGGCAGATGTGACTGAGGAAAAGGTAACCTTCCGTTATGAAACAAGAAAACAAAAAGGAGCCGTGTATAACGTCTATGCAGGCGCTGACATTGTGGCAGCAGATGGCTCTACCGTTTATAAGAAGGGTGACCTTGTAAAAGAAGGTCTGATCACCGGGGAAGATGGAAGTGCAACCCTGGATAACTTAAATTTGGGAACCTATGTGGTAACCGAGACACAGGCACCGGACAAACTCATCTGCACTGGGGAATCCAAAACCGTAACCTTATCCGCTGCCAGTGAAAATGAGGAAGTTTCTTTTAGCACCGTAACCTTTACGAATGACAGGCAGAAAGCTTCTGTGTCACTGGTGAAACAGGACGGGGACACCAAGCAGCCATTACCTGGTGCCATCTTTGGCATGTACGCAGGAAACGATATTGTATCCGAGGACGGTAACGTGATCGTAAAGAAGGATACCTTGATCGAAAAGGTGGCAACTGCTGCGGATGGAACCGGGCATTTCAGCGCGGATCTTCCGGTGAATAACTCCTACTATGTAAAAGAGCTTCAGGCTCCGCAGATGTATGTGTTAAATGCAGCGGATGTTTATTCCTTTGCATTTAACTACGCTGGGGACAAAGAGGCAAACGTGGAATTTACCCATATCTTTACCGATGAGCGTGTACGTGTGAACCTCCATCTTTCCAAGGAAGACAGTGAAACAGGAAAGAGCGCACAGGGAGATGCCACTTTAGAAGGCGCGGTTTACGGACTGTATGCAAGGGAGGTGGTCACTCATCCGGATGGTGTCAGCGGTGTCCTGTATCCCAAAAATGCACAGGTGGCAACCCTGACAACAGATGCAGATGGAAATGCAAGTGTGTCCGATCTCTATCCTGGAAAATACTATGTAAAAGAGATTACCCCTCCTGAGGGCTACGTCCTTGACGAAAGAGAGCATGATGTAGAGGGCACCTATGAAGGTGACCAGGTAAAAGAAATCGAGTGTACCATCACGGTTACTGAGGATGTAAAGAAACAGCCGTTCCAGCTGATTAAGACCGCCAATAATGGAAAAACAGATGCGGATCTGTTAAAGGGTGCCGGATTTTCGGCCTATCTGGTGAGCAGCCTAAATACAAAAGAGGATGGCTCCTATGATTTTGAAAATGCAGTTCCGGTCGTATTAACTGAAGATGGAAAGACGGAAATCTTTACGGATGAAAAAGGTTATGCCTGCACCATTCCCCTTCCCTATGGAACTTATATCGTAAGGGAAACCACTACCCCTCATAATTTCAAACCTGTTGATGATTTTACGGTTGTGATCAGCGAGAACAAGTCAGAACCCCAGGTTTGGAGAGTGTTATTGGACGATGAATTTTCAGCAAAATTAAAAATCATCAAACAAGACGATGAAACCAAGAAGCCGGTCCTTCTTGCAAACACCGAGTTTAAGATCTACGACCTGGATGCAGGAAAATATGTGGAGCAGACCACAACCTATCCAAGTACCGTAACCCATAAATCTTATTTTACTGATGAAAATGGTTATCTGATACTGCCAAGTGCCCTTAAATGCGGCAACTACCGGATCGAGGAAGTGACGGCTCCGGATGGCTACATCCAGAATACCAATTTTGTTGAGATTAAAGTAGACAGCAACACAGCTTACCAGATGGATTCCACCACTGGGGACGCAATCATTACGGTTGTCTATGAGAACCATCCGGCAAAAGGAAAGCTCATCATCCATAAATCTGGGGAAACCTTAAAATCTTTCAAAAAAGATTTTATCTACGAGGAAACTTCCCTTTCTGGTGCTGAGTTTGCGGTTTATGCCGCAGAGGATATTTATACCCCGGATCACCAGGTGGATGAAGCGGGCAACCGCACTGTCATTTACCCAAAAGATACGCTGATCCAGAAGGTTACCACAGATGAAAAAGGAGAGGCCATTCTAACGGATCTGCCACTTGGTACCTACCGTGTTGTGGAAACCAAAGCACCAACCGGGTTTGTCATTAACTCGGACAGCCAGGAGCTTACCTTCCTGTATAAAGATCAGAACACTCCAGTTGTGGAAGAAACCGTGGAATTTTCCAATAAGCGCCAGAAGGTAGAACTTAAAGTGGTGAAAGAGGATGCCGAAACTGGTAAAAAGCTGGAAGGTGCCGAGTTTGGAATTTATAACAATAATGACATTTATTCCGGCGATAAGGTAATTGTAAAGGCAGATACCCTGCTTCAGAAGGTAAAGAGTGACAAAAATGGACTGGCACAGATTACCCTGGACCTGCCGCTTGGCAAGTATTATGTGAAAGAGCTTCAGGCACCGGATGGCTATGTTTCCTCGGATGAAATCCTGGAATTTGATGCCAGCTACCAGGGACAGGATGTAAAAGTAATCAAATTAAAAGCCACCAAGAAAAACCAGCCAACCACCGTGGAAATCACAAAGGCAGATCTGACTACCGGCGTGGAACTGGACGGTGCATCCTTAATTATCCTGAATAAAAAGGGCGAAGTGGTCGATTCCTGGATTTCAGAGAAAGACAAGCCGCATGTGATTAAAGGTTTAAAGGTTGGGGAGGCCTATACTCTCCGGGAACAGATCGCACCGTATGGCTATTTACGCACCACGGATATTACCTTTAAGATTTCCGATACCGCTGAGGTACAGAAGGTAAAGATGGAAGATGATGTGCCGATTGCCCGCCTTCTGGTAAATAAAAAAGGTGAGTTTTTAGATGATGTAACTTTGCTTGACAATGCAAAAGGTATGGTGGAACATTTCTTTAGCTATGTAACTGGAAGCCTGATGGATGTTTCCTTTAATGTGTACGCAGCTGAGGACATAAAGGCAGCAGATGGTGTCAGTGAAAACTACTATACAAAAGATCAGCTGATCGGTACCATTACAACCGACGGAACGGGTATTGCAGAGCTTGACAATCTGCCTCTTGGTAAATATTACATAATTGAAAAAGAAACCTCCTATGGATATGTATTAGATGATGAGCCAAGATACGTGGACCTTACCTACCGTGACCAGGACACTCCGGTTGTAACCTATAGTGCAGACTGGCAGAACCGTCGCCAGAAGGTGCAGGTTAATGTTCTGAAAAAAGAAAAAGACAGCGACAAGGTTCTTTCCGGAGCCATTTTTGGACTGTTTGCAGCGGAAGACATTACATCTGCAAGCGGCAAAGTCCTGATTGAGAAGGATACCATCATTGAGCTGAAGACCACAGATGAAAGCGGCTGGATCCACTTTATGGCAGATCTTCCAATCAGTGCAAAGTATTACCTCAAGGAAATCTATGCACCAAACGGGTATGTGCGTGGAACCGAAACTCAGGAATTTACCTTCGAATATCAGGGCGACAAAACCACCCAGGCTGTTTATGAGTTTATTTTTGAGGATGTGCAGACCTCTGTGGAACTTTCCAAAGCGGACTTAACAGATGGAAAAGAGCTTCCTGGTGCATCCCTGCAGGTATTGGATTCCAATGGAACTGTTGTGGATGAATGGATTTCTACCGAAGAACCACATATGATCCGTGGCCTGTTAGTGGGGGAAACCTATACGATGGTGGAAACCAAACCAGCAGACGGCTATACCACTGCAGAGAGCATTGAGTTTAAAGTGGAAGATACAGCCGAAGTTCAGAAGCACCAGATGTTAGATGATGTCACAAAAGTAGAAATCAGTAAAACCGATGTGACAGATTCCAAGGAAATACCTGGCGCAAAATTAACTATCCTGGACAAAGATGGAAAAGTAGTAGAAAGCTGGGTATCTGATAAAGATCCGCATATGGTAGAAAAACTTCCGGTTGGAACCTATACCCTTCGGGAAGAACAGGCACCGGATGGGTACCTGGTTGCGGAAGAGGTATCTTTTGAGGTCAAAGATACTGGGGAAATCCAGAAGGTGGAAATGAAAGATGCCCGTCCTACTGGAAAACTGATTCTTAAGAAAACCGATGCAGAAGATGGCTCCCCTCTTGCCGGAGCAGAGTTTGAGCTTCGGATCAAGAAATCTGGAAAAGTTGTGGCAACCCTTGTCACAGATGAAGAGGGCGTTGCCACAAGCGTAGACATTCCAATCGCGACCTATAAAGATGGAAAGATGAAAAAAGAAATCGAGTACATCCTGGTTGAGACCAAAGCGCCGGATGGCTATGTGAGAAGCGAAAAAGAGGAATCCGTTGTATTTACCTATCAGGATGATAAGACCAAAGAGATTGAGATCACCAAAGAGCTTACCAATGAGCGGATCCCGACTGGCGGCTATGTAAAATCCCCGAAAACTGGGGATGATACAAATATCTGGCTGCCAATCCTTCTTCTTGTTTTATCCGTTGGAGGAATAGCCGGAATCTTCTGGTACACCAAAAAGAAAAATCACGAGGAATAAGAAAACTGGACTGTCACGTTTGTGGCGGTCCTTTTTTCTTGCAAAAAAATTGGAAGTGGAGGAAATTTATGAAGCTGGTAAAAGAAATGGGGATTGTAGCGGTGTGCCTTTTGCTGCTTGGCTTTGGTATCTGTATGGGAGTTGGGACGTTTCTCATGTATAGGGACGGAGAGCAGGAATATGATGCCCTGCGGGAATACGTTGCCGTGGAGGAGCCAAAAGAAAGGAAAGATGGAGAAACACCAGACGAAGATGCAGAGGAAACCGTTACTGTGCATTTTGAAGCCCTAAAGAAAATAAACCCGGAGATCATTGCCTGGATCCGGATCCCGAACACCAAGATTGATTATCCGGTTGTACAGGGAACTGATAATGAATACTATCTGAAGCATACCTTTAAAAAGACGGAGCATGTAGCCGGGAGCATTTTTCTTGATAAGGACAATAGTCAGGATTTTTCTAACCGAAAAAGTATTCTGTACGGTCATAATATGAAAGATGGCAGTATGTTCCAGGGCCTGCATAAATATGAAAGTGAATCGTATTTACAGGAGCATAATAAGGTATATCTGTATTTACCAGATGGGGAAACCTTAACCTATACCGTCATAAAATGTGGCTATGTAAAAGCAAACAGTGATACCTTCTGGCTGGGAGAGCAGGTAGAGACCAGGACACTTTTATTATCCACCTGCGGTTCTGATTCTTCGAAACGACTGGTGCTTTTTTGTGAACTGCCAGAGAAAGGTGAAGAGTCAGAGACAAATGGTGAGGATATAAGTATAGAAGTCTTTTAATTGCAGAAAGTTAAAATGCCATCTTTGATAGCAAAATCATCAAAGATGGCATTACTTTTTAAAATTTAGAGAGGATGGTCATAACAGCTGGATTTCTATTTTGGGCCTATTTGTTTACTGACTGTCGACATTTCTATTGACTGAAAAAGTATTTAAATATCAGCTTTTTTTGAATATTTCGTTGCTGTCAACAAAGATATAAAAAAGATAAATATTGTTATTGAGAAAGGATGGCTTTGGAATTGACATTATTTTAATAAAAGTTTCAAGTGCCTTGTTGCTATTAATAGCGGGAATGAAATCACGGATTGAGATATCGTCCCTGTGGGGAAGAATAACTGTTTTCTCTCTGTTGGGCTGAAAAGAAAGTATTTTTTGTATATGTTCATTAAAGCATTTTAGTGATATACTTACTATAATATTTTTACGATTCTATGGTAGTATCTGTGAGGTGAAATTATGACATATACAGTTAGTTCTTCTGAGAAATTGAGAAAATCTGGGGCAGAGGCTGAGACAAAAGCATTATTGTATTTGATGAATTTTTATTCAAATTCTCAAGATATACATTATTTTGTTATAGATTTTTTTAATGATTTAACAGGCATGAATAGAACCGCAAAAAAATTGTGGGATCTACAATCAAAAGGTGCAAAAAATTCATCTCCAAAATCTATTGGAAAAGAACTTGTGACATTATTTAAGAATTATATTAGCGAGATTGATTTTGATGCTTATATTTTGTTTCTTGGTGGGGTAACTGAATCGTTTCGTATTGACGCTTCAAAAACATCATTTGGTATCGAAAATATTAAGGACAATGCATTAAAAAAATTAAAAGAAGGATTGATTGAAGAATGTAAAGATAAAACATATATTTTGGATGAACAGATAACAGACGAAATGATATGTGAATTTATCTCACATGTTACTTTCGTTATAGATGAGAGAGAGCCTACGGAATATGTAAAAAGTATTATTAAAATGCATCCTCATTTAATTCCGGAAGATACTATTCTTGAAGCAATATTCAATGAGATTAGGGATAAGCAATCTTCAAAAAAGAATATAAATACTGTAGAGGGAATTACTATAGAAGCGACAGAAGAAGCATTAGATTATTGTCGACATTTGACTAACAATGAAATTCGTTTGTTGACATTACAAAGAATACTAAATTGGGATATTTTAGGTCGTGGTATCCCGGCGTCATTTGTTGAAATCTATAATAAGTTTCCCGCGGAACAAAGGCAAGATAAACTGAATGAGTGCCAGGCTGATTGCTGTAGGGCATTGTTTAATAATAGTCGTGCAGACGGTTTTTGGAGATTCTTTGAGAAAATATATTCACTGATTATTAAGTATCCAGAAGGTGGTGTGACGGATATATATAGGAAGATAGATGATGAAATACTAGAGGGTTGTCCAGATTTGGATGTTCATTCGTTTAAATATTTTATTTCAATTGTGAAAGAGGGGATACAAAAGTGATAATAAAGCAAATTGCTATTGGAAATGAAATTGAAGGATTTGTTGAATCATCATTCTCTGAGGGTTTTAATATTATATCGAGTGATGATAATAATAAAGGGAAAACTATTGTAATTCAGGGGATTTTATATGCGTTGGGAAATGAGCCGCCAGCATTTCCGTCTTCCTTTGATTATAAGCAGTATATTTATATTTTACAATTTGAAGAATCTGGACAAGAGTACTGGATTTGTAGGAAGAATAATGAATTCGCAATTTATAATAATGAATCTTTGTTTTTAGCAGAAAGTATATCTGAATTTAAAAGATATTGGGATAAAAATATTTTTTCATTACCTAGAATTATGGTTAATAATATTGAGAGAATAGTTGATCCATCGTTATTGCTGCAATTATTTTTTGTGGGTCAGGATAAAAAGTCGACAGATAATATCGAAAATAGGGGCTTATACAAAAAAGTGGATTTTTATAATATGATTTTTGAAATTGCTGGCTTAGGCTCAATAAAACTAAATCAAGGAGAATTAACACTAGCCAAACAAAAATTAAAAAATTTAAAGGAAGAAAGAAGCAGTTTGATTAAACAACACAAATTATTAAAATCAAAAAAACATTCTGCGGAAATTCTGAGTAGTATTCGAGATAAAGCTGCATTTGAAAATAAAGTCAAACAAATGGAAGAAATACGAGAGGATATTTCCAATCTGAAAAAAGAAAGAAATAAATGTGTCAATCGAAAGTTAAGCTGGGAAAAGACGATTAAAGAGTTAAATTCGCTGAATAGATCTATTAAAACAGGAGAATTAAGGTGCATGGATTGCAATTCTACTAATATTCTGTATAAAGGTACAAAAAAAGATTCCTTTTCTTTTGATGTTTCAACTACAGAAATGAGAAAAACAATTATAGATTCTATTAATGAAAAAATTGAATCTTATGAAGAGGAAAAAGAGAGATATTCATTGGAAATACAAAGAAAACAGGAGTTACTTCAAAATATATTATTAGAAGATGAAATATCGTTAGAGACTTTGGTAGCTTATAAGGAAGAAGTCATGGATGCATCGGAAGCCGAGAAAAAAATAATAGAAATTGATGGAAAAATTACTGAATTACAAGGAAAAATACAAATAACAGAAAAGGGGACAGCGGATCAGAAAGAACAACAAGATTTGTTGTTAAACAGTATTGTTCAAAAGATGAATGAATTTTATAGAGCTATAGATAGTTCTGGCAATATTGTTATTGATGATATTTTTTCTAAGTCAGGCAAGATTTACTCTGGAAGTGATGCCACTATGTTTTATTTAGCAAGGTTATATGCATTTGCAGAGATTCTTAAACATGATTTTCCAATAATTATTGACTCTTTTAGAGCAGAAGATTTATCGAGTAGTAAGGAAGAAATTGTATTAGATTGGTATTATAATTTGAAAAATCAATTAATATTTACTACAACGTTAAAAAAACAGGAGAAAGGAAAGTATGATGATGATAAAAGAATTACATTAATTGACTATACAAATCATATGCCAAGTAAAGTTCTTCAAAAGGAATGGGTAAAAGATATTTCAGAGTTGGCAAAAAAATTTTTTATAGAAATATAGTCATTTTGTTTTAATTCCAACAATATTATTGAAAATAGTGATTGTATACAAAAGATGTAAAACGGGAGGGCTGTCGGGAAATAGGCAGCCCCATTGTTGACGGTGTGAAAGCGTTTCTAAATTTGAAGCGTTTTAATTCGTGCTATTGTGGTATTTTCATATTTCCGATAACATTCTGGCATAATATCCAGACTTAAAATCTGTTCTTCCAGATGGTTAAGCTGTCTGCTTGTTCAGCTAATATAACCTCATAGATCATAGGCCATAATGGATATCTGCAAAAGATTTTTGTATTTTTGACCTATCCAGCCTGTAGATCCGAATATCCTTTCTCTAATTTGTCAGTGAATTCTGCTTCCGATAATGTATGAATGTCAGCAGGCCTTGAAGATGGTAATTTCATTTCAGATGGAAGTCCTCTCTGTAAAATAATCTGTTTATAAAACATATTAATTAATAGCACTGGAAGCTGGAGTGCCAAGCGCAGACAGAATACTTTCTGCTTTTTCTTTTACATCTGGTTCGATTCGTACATATAAATTTGCTGATTTTGCAGACTGATAAACCTAATTGATATTATCCAAGCAGAATTTTATCATATTATAAGTTGCGAGAATAAGAATATAAATTATTTCAGACAACTATATTGACAATCAGCGCCCCAAATTTATTATAATTCATATAGGGAAATAATAGATGAGTGTTGCCAGTATAATATGTACTGTGTTTAAGGGAAAAGATCCAGAAGTGGTCTATGCGGATTATATTTCTGGAAAGTGGGAATTTATGGAAGTATCAGAAGACTATAAGTAAAATACAATTCGATAGTGGTTACGGCTTTAGATGGACTTTTTGAATTAAAGATTCGCAAAAATGCCTATAGCACATCTAAAATTAAAAAGTAAGAATTGGTAAAGTCCCAGTAAATAAGTAGAAATTACGATTGAACAAAATCGCTGCGCGATGGCCTGCCAAGGCTGTGGCGCAGTTTTATT